>Ga0224498_10000040_pt1 | contig 27300 bp, 38 predicted proteins | sample SF_Jul11_sed_USG_5_FD_167971 | JGI IMG/M metagenome (GOLD analysis project Ga0224498, IMG submission 167971) | Sediment microbial communities from San Francisco Bay, California, United States - SF_Jul11_sed_USGS_21 | ecosystem: Environmental > Aquatic > Marine > Sediment | place: USA...
TAATGGAAAACTCATAACAATTACCTTATCTCGATATGACATTGAAAAATGAACTTCACCAAATTCCTTATCAAACTCGTGCCTCATTCTCACACGCAAAGCAAGTTCCATGAACATCATTTCATCTTGCTTTTGTGCTTCAAGTGAAAACAATCCATTTTTCATGCCACCAGCTGTAAGATGACCTCTGCTGTTGATGAGCCTAGCAGATCGCATTTTAGGATTCAATTTTAGGATTTTCTGACAGATTTTCTCAAGATCCTCAACATTATCCATTGATTTAACTTAACAAGCGAACTATTTATTGAGATCCGTGCTAATAGATATCTGTGCAATCAGAATCATCTAAAGATATTACAGATTATTACAAGCATTTGTCGCTTTTCTGGACAGATATCATACATTTGATGTCTAGCAAACCACAAGCACTAACATCAGTAGGTCCAATGAGGGCATTTGCAACAAATTCAAAGAAAATTTCTATGGAATTAATTGAAATTAATGAAGATTTAATGGAATTTAATAAACATCTTACGGAATACTACAAACAGCTTTCAGATGCTTGGGGTGTTGCTCAAAAGAAAGTTAACCTAAAAGCTCCTGAGATTCCTCAAGGCATCGAACAAATCGATGCATTGAAGGAAATTTGGATAGATATTTTTGATAATGATTTTACAGAATTATTTGACTCTGAAAAATTTGGGAATAATTATGGAAAACTAGTATCTAAAGAGCTAGAATTGACCAAGCATTGGAATAATATTACTAATGTAATTTTACAATCAGCCAATCTTCCAAGCAAAGAAGAGATTGATGAAGTTTACAAAGAAATCCATTCTCTTAAAAAAAGAGTTGGAAAATTAGAATTAGAATTAAAGAAAAAGGAGATGAAAAAAAATTCAAAGTGAGTCAAAAGTAGACCCAAAAATAATTGAGGAAATTCTAAAATTTAGTAAAAATATCGTTGATGCTCCAAAATTAGTTTCAGCACCTGATGAGATTAGTTTGGAAGTGACACCACATGAGGTTGTGCAAGAAATGGATAAGACAAGACTGTTACACTATAAACCTCTAACAGATAAACAACATAAAACACCTCTTCTAATTTCATATGCACTAATTAACAGATTTCATATACTTGATATTCATCCAGACAAAAGTTGGGTTAGAAATCTACTTCAGCAAGGGTTTGACGTATACATGCTAGACTGGGGAACACCAACAAGTATGGACAAGTATCTTGATTTTGATGATTATGTAAATGGATATTTAGACTCTTACGTAGAGTATATTAAAAATGAATCATCTTCTGAAAAGATTTCATTACAAGGATATTGTACAGGTGCGACAATAGCAACTGCATATACAACATTGCATCCAGATAGTGTGAAAAACTATATCGCAACAGCTCCAGTAATTGATGGATGGCGCGATACTACAGTAATTAGCAATCTTGCAAAACATATGGATGTAGACAAAATGGTGGAGGTTATAGGAAATATGCCTCCTGAATTCATGTACTATTGTTTTTCAGTACTCAAACCATTTGAACAGGGTATTGAGAAATATGTTAACTTTTTCAAAAATATAGAAAATAAGAAATTCGTAGATAACTTCCTCAGAGTAGAAAAATGGCTTGGAGATACACCACCTATTCCCGGAGCGTTGTTCAGACAATGGATTAAGGATATCTATCAGGACAATTTACTCATTCAAAATAAGATGTATCTAGAAGGAGAACACATAGATTTAAAAAAAATTGACATGCCTGTTTTCACACAGGTTGCAGTAGGAGATCATTTAGTATCTCCTGAATGTAGCATGCCACTCCATTATGCCATAGATAGTAAAGATAAGACTCTGAGAATGTATCCTACAGGACATGTGGGGATGATTGCTAGCTCTTTATCACAAAAGAAAGTGTTGCCTGAGCTAGGAGAATGGTTAGCTGAAAGATCATAAAATAAAAAAAGGAAAAAAATTTTCCACTAGTTGTTCTTTGTGGTGAATGCTGAAATCCAGGACTGTAGAATGTTTCTGTTCAAGTCAGCAAATGATTTTGCATTATCATTGAAGGTTTTGATATTTTGTTGTGCTGCATCAATTGTTGTAAGTGCTATTTGATTTTGTAATGATGCTGCCTTAACGAATTCTTCTGTGGTATTATTAATTACTTTTAGTGTTGTCTCAGGAACATTTGCTGCAATACCTGCTTTCTTTACGTATTCTTGTTGTAGTGTAATTGTAGAATCAATTACGTTTTCAAATGCTTGTAGATATTCCTGTTGTACGTTAGTAATTGACTGGTGATATTGTGGTACTGATTGTTTAACACCATTGAAGAGTTTGTCTACATTTTCTTGATATATAGAAAATACATCTTTTGAATTTCCTTGTGTTGTTTCGTTTTTACTCAATTTTTCACCTCCTTATTCTTTGATTTTTTTGCTATCGGTAGGATAATGACTTGAACCAAATCGCCTTCTCCTAAACCAAGTGCATTACGTTCCGCTTCAGGAATGGAAATTCTTCCATTGCTGCTAATAGTGGTTTTGTAAGCACCCCAATTCATGAAAGAGGGGAGCATCTGACCGATGTTAAACATAGTATTCATGCTTTTACTTTGCATGGATGACATATTTTGCATCATACTAGATTGAGTTTCTTTAGTACTATCAGAAACCTCTCTTAGAGTCTCTAAAGGATTGAATGTTTGGCTATTTTGATTAGTCATCAAAGCGCCAAAGTTTTTCATAAATTCTGCTTGAGAACGTCCACTTTTTTGGATCCAATCTCTAAACATTTGTGTTGGATCATACGGGTTATTATTACCACTCATTGGTATTATAGGGAATTATATGGTATTTAAATGAATCTAAATTCCATTCAAAAATTTCAATACCTTTGAAGAAAACGTGTGAGGATCCTGAACATAAGGAGTATGACCACAGCCATCCATTCTAAAGAATCTACAGTCCTGAATTGCTGAAACAAAGATATCTGCGTGAATAATAGGTATAACAGGATCTTTGGAGCCCCAGATAATTAGAGTGGGAGTAGAGATAGTTTGAAGTTTAATGGTGATTGAATCAGAATTTTTTAATCCCAATACCGTAGACATGAAGGCAAGTTTTGCATTAGGCAATTGCATTCTTTTCACAAATCCAGCAACAATTTCTTCATTTACCGCTTTTCCAGAGCCTTCCATCATTTCAAATGCATTTTTTGCACTTTGCTCACTTGGATACAATGCTGCCATAATATATGCATCAAGAGCAGGAGTAGATTGCTTCATCACCCCTGCAGGGGAAACTAAAATGAGTTTTTCAACATCTTCAGGATGAGAGGTCACATATTCTGCAGATATTTGCCCTCCTAATGAAGAACCAATGAGGTAAGGACGTTTGATTCCGGTTTCATCAAAAAATTTTTCTAAAAACTCTGAAAAGAATTCAGGAGTATAATCCACAAGTGGTTTATCACTATAGCCAAACCCTATAAGATCAGGCACCACAATGCGGAAATCATCTGCAAGAAGAGGAATTACTTGATTCCATCTTTCAGCTGATGCGCCTAGTCCATGAACTAGTACAAGTGTTTTTTTAGAATCTCCAGATTCAAGGTAACGAATCTTGTTTCCATCAATTTGAAGAAATTTTTCTTCCACCATTTTAGCTTCAATTATACTCACTAGATAAGCATTGGTTAGTTTAGCGATCAATTACATTTATGGTTTTTCTAGATTTTCAAACTACTTTTGATATTAACTATGTTTTTTAATATCAAAAATGGTAAAAATCTGTGATAAAGAAGAAAATTTCAAAGATTTTGGTTCCCCTAGACGGATCAAAGAATTCCTTTAGAGGTCTTGAGATGGCAATTACGCTAGCTAGACAATGTGAGGCAACCATTACTGGCGCTTATTCTATCTACGCACCACCCCATTCAGAATTTAAAGGAGTAGGATCAGTTGAGGACTCTCTTAACAAACAAGTAAAGAAATTCATGGAAGATGCTAAATTATTGGCAGCCCAAAACGGTATTGTGTTTAAAGAAAAATTGATGAGAGGAGACATAGGATATAACATAATCAAACTTGCACATGGAAAAAGTAATTTTGACATGATTGTTATTGGTTCACGTGGACGAAGTTCTGCAAAAGAGATGTTTTTTGGAAGTGTATCAAATTATGTCATACATACATCCAAGATTCCTGTAGTTGTTGTAAAATAATTTTATGAAAATCCGTGTTTTTTGAAATATTTTTGATGATACTCTTCTGCTTTATAGAATGTCGGAGCAGAGACAATCTGAGTAACAATAGGATTTTCATGTTGTCCTGATTTTTCTAGTGTTTGTTTTGATTTTTCAGCAATTTCTTTTTGTTCATCATTGTGATAAAAAATTGCTGAACGATACTGAATTCCCATATCAGGTCCCTGACGATTCAAGGTTGTAGGATTATGATTATTCCAAAATACCTCAAGAAGTTCTTCATAAGATATTTCATCAGGATTATATTCTATTTCTACTGCTTCTGCATGACCTGTTTTGTCAGTACATACTTCTTCATAAGTAGGGTTTGGTAATTGACCTCCAGTGTATCCTACTTTGGTAGATTTAACACCTTTAGTTTTACTTAGCAAATCTTCAACATGCCAAAAACAACCTGCACCAAATGTTGCCTTCAATTCATTTAATGTTAGTTAAAACCAGATTAAAACCATTTGTTAAAATTAAAAATTAATTAATTACAATAATTCCTTCTTGAATAAGAAATTTCAGAGTTTACAAACTCATCTTCTGAGATCAAATTCTGTGACCACCAAAGAGCATTATTGCGAATCCAGACCGGAATTTCATCGCCTAAAACATTTCCAGAAGGCACATCTGAGATAACGATAATGTCATTTTCTAGTATGAATTCAATTCCGGTTGCAAAGGTAGAATCTGTAATTTCTCCAGTTGCCCACCATCCAGCATTATTTCGAATCCACTCAGGTACAGATATTGGATCTTTGTAACCTAAAATATTGTAAATTGAGATATCTGGAAATTTCGAATCAAACCAAGAATGGTATTTTGGTTCATTGTTGTATCTGTCAATATAGTGTTGTGGGGATTTATCAAGAGAAGGAAAACCATCGACAGAAGTTAATTTGTAACCCACCACATCATCAATGGAATAAAAGGGGAATTGTGAATCAAACCAAGAATGGTATTTTGGTTCATTGTTGTATCTGTCAATATAGTGTTGTGGGGATTTATCAAGAGAAGGAAAATTTGGAATTACAGATTTCAAGGTAGTGAAAGAAGAGTTTAGTTCAGTTATCGGATTTGATGAAACTATTTCTCGGTTTTCTATAGGTATTGTTTCTGGTTCTTGTGCAGATGGCATAGTAGATGATTCTTGGTAGTCTATTGATTCTTCCATACTTCCGCCATAGGTAACTTTGATGAGGTAACTTTGATGAGGTAACTTCCATCAGATGTCCAAGTAGGGCCACCTACATGAAAGACATCTGAAAAACTGCCATCAGAATTTACCGGAACGGTGTTAAAATCTGCAAAATTTGATTTTCCAGGAGTGAAAATCTGAATAGTTACAAATGGCATTTCTGGATCATAAGATACATTTCCAAAAATGTTCAATTGATCATCTTTATGATAAAGAGATTGAGTTGTTGTGAAATCCTCAACTGCTGCAAACGCAAATGAGAAACTCAAAGAGACAAGTAAAGACGAGAAGATGATTATAAAATAACGAACCATATTCTAAAAAATAATTTTTCCTACAATTAAAGAATTTGCCAGATTATTCAATTAAATTTAATTAACATTGGTAAATATTTCAACAACTTTATTGGCCAAGCTTTCAATGTTGACAGTAGGCTCGGCAGATATCAGCAAGAGAATTTGCGTGACAGGAAATGGAAAACTTACTAAAACTGCCTTATCTCTTCTTGCAGCAAGATAGTTAATCGGACCTAAACTTTCATCATACTTCTTTCGAATAGATGCCTTTGAAACAAACTCAAAAAAAGACTGTAACCTAGTCTCATCACCTTCATAAGGGGAGATTCCTTCCTTAAATCCGCCTGCCACGAGTTGCCCAGTCTTGTCAACAATTCCTGCAAATCGGATCTCAGGTTCTTGAAGTAATTTGGTACATTTTTCACCATATAATTTCAAAGCAACATCCGGATTTGACACGACAGGGTTTGTCAAGATATCAAAGATAAAAACTTTAGCCAACATCAAAAAATGAACAATTATGAAATTTTTTTATATAAAAAATCCAAATAAATAGAAAAATCTCAAGGAATCTTTCAAGATAGATTCTCTGAATAGAAATTTCAAGAAAAGTAAAAATTTTTCCCTTACAAGGTAATATCGATTCTAGTTACAATCGACATTTTATCAAGGCATAATCAATTATTTTTGCTTCAGATGCTTTTTTCATTTTTTGAAGTGACTTGAAAAGAATCTTTTCAACATATTGAGGATAATTTTTTAGAATTAATTCTCGCAGATGAGTTCTATTTTTTACATAATAATCAGCAAGAGGATCATATACATTTGAACCAATTAATTTTTCATCACAGATACTAAAACCAGATGAGAGTAATAGATTTTTCAGATAATCTAGACTATAATGTTCTGAAGACCAAGTAAATTTTAACAGTCCTAATTTTCCAATTGATGACTCCCCAGCAACTAATGGTATTGCCATTACAAGTAATCCAGATTTTTTTAAAATTCTTTTTGACTCTGAGATAAAATCAGATAGAGGCTTGAAGTGTTGAGCAGACTCCAATGCTAACACACGATCAACAGAATTATTACTAAAGGGAAGTTTTGTAGATGTGGAGTTGATAAACTCTATGTTTTTCTGATTTCCAGAAAAAACTAGTTGTTTGAAATTAATATTAACACAATACAAAGAAAGATTGGGAAAAGCATCTCTCCATAGTTTGGAAGGAGCTGACAACCCACTCCCCACATCAACTGCATATTTTGCAGAAGATAATTCTGCTAAATTTCCAAAAATCATGGATAAATTATTTTGAGCTGAAATAGGATCTGTGTGTTTTGGAGACCAAAAACCAAAATTAAGCATTGACCCACCTGTAGCAATCTGCATTACTGGAGAAAGAGACGTGTACAGATTAATGACATCTTTTTCGCTTCTACGAAATGTCCAGAAAAATACATCAAGAGGATTTATCGATACCAAAAATAATTTCAAATTTTGTTAAAAAGAGAGTCTATTAATTTCTAAGGTAGACCTTCTGAATCCTCAACGCAGTGCTTGTGAACCCATTTTTCATCCTTGTTTTTTGAAATTTCTTTTCCAGGTTGAATCTTATCACCGCAAGAAATACAGGATGTAGCAAATTTTGCTTTCATAATATTAGATGGATTATAGGGCATAAATCAGCTGTGTTGTAATTTATCTTGACACCAAATCAGTCATAAATACAGGCTTTCAATTTAGAATATTATTGGGTTCAAAAATTAGTTGTGAGTGTTCCAAGTGTAATTGTCAAGAAAAGTTTGAAACTATTGAAACAGAGGAACTTCTTAACTTAATACAACATGGAAGGCTAAATCAAGAACAAATTGCATTTTTAAAGACTAGGATAGGAAGCAGGGCATGTAAGCATTGTTTTATTGGGAAACATTACACATAACATCGCTACATTGCTTTTATTTCCTAAACATCATCCATACTCTACTTCCTACAAAAATCCCTACTGCAAGAACTATCAATAATGGCACAAGTATTTGGCCCTCATCCATATTTAGTTAAACATTTGATTTGAATTAATTTCTTTAGAGGTTCAGAAGATAAGAGACAACTCAAGATTGAAAAATAATAATGTATGATTGATACCGAAACTAATGATGCAGTAAAATATCCAAACGGAAGAAGAAAGCGTAGAAGGGAAAGAGGTAAGGACAACAAACCACGGAACTATCCATTACATACAATGAAGAATCTACCACAATTCAGAGAAAAATCTCAAAGGAAATTACAATACATACTGAAAACAAGAGGAGTTGACATTAGAAGTAACTTTAACTGGAAAAATGTAATAATGCGGATTCTGATTGGACTTGTAGTTATCGCAAGTGGAATTGGAATAGTAAAGTGGTGGCAACATAGACAAATGAAAAACGAGATGGAAAATATAGTTGCAACCTTTTCAACTAGTGCTAATTTTAAAATCCAAAACAAAGGAGTCCTATTTTAGCGATACTGACATTATAATAACATGAGACAAATTTTTGTTATAATTGCAGTTGGTGCACCACTATTCTTGGCAGCATTGTTTATTGTAAATAGTATTGTCTCAGATACATTTCCAATGTTTAGAGAAATACCAATTAATGAATCACAAAATTTACAACAAACATATCAAGCAGGATTGGATCACTGTGAAAATAATTATGGAAATTCCGATGCATTTGATATGAAAAATGAATATGAGGAATGCATCAATTCAGTGGAAACGTGGTATGTTGAAAATATTGAAAAATAATGGATAATCAAATAGGCTTTCCTTTATACTGATAATCAATTATTTTGTGAAACGTATTGTGTGATGCAATTACAGCTATAGATGACAATGCAGTCCAAATGAAATTTCTAATTGTTATTAGTTCATTGGGCTTGTCAATTATCAGCGAGGTTTCAAACACAACATAAAAGTTGTCAAAGAGCCAGAATGCCAAGGTTATCCATGACAGCACACCTGCAATGAGAAATCCCAGCCTTGTTTTACTTTTCACAAAAACTATTGCAGCTATTATTGCAATATACCAAAGCACTCCTGCAAAAATCCAAACAGGCTCAAAGAGTTCAGATCTATCATCCAACCAATAGTATGTTGTTCCAACTAGTGCCATTGCAATTAGTGATGCAAGTAACAGTTTCTGATTAATCTTGAATCCGGTACGCTCTTCTCGCAATGGGGAATCTGGAGGGTTTTCTCTAATTTCCTTTGTTGCAATATCTATTGCGTCCCTAACTGACTTGAGTTGCAATGGAATAATTTTGGCAATAGAATTGTTATTGACAACTGTATCGTGAACCAGGCTATCTATGAGTGGTCTTGCCAACGAGGCCTTTACAGGGGTAATGAGATCAACCCAGTACGAGGACAGCCGTGTGGTAAGAAATGGAATCTGTATCACAAATAGACTCTTGTTCAAATATTTTGCATAAACTCTCATGAGTTCCTCATAGGTCATCTTGTCTTTTCCTCCAATTTCATAGATATTCCCTGCTGTCTCTGGATGTATCATACATCCTGCAAGGTATTCTATTACGTCATCAACTGCTATGGGCTGTGCAAGTGATTTGACCCAGGAAGGACAAACCATGACTGGTAGTCTTTCCACTAGGTAACGTAACATAGCATATGAACCCCCTTGAGATCCAATGATTAATGATGCACGTAGTTCTGTTACTGGAATGTTCCCTGATGCAAGTATCTCTCCAACCTCTTTTCTGCTTTTCATGTGTGGAGATAAATCCAAACTGTCATTTACCAAACCTCCAAGGTAGATTATTCTTTTTACTCCTGTTTTTGTTGCTGTCTTGAGGAAATTCTGAGCCTGAATTTTTTCACGGGATGCAAATTCCTTCCACTGATCTTTGCTGCCCTCCATAGAATGGAGCAAATAGTATGCAACCTCAACTCCTGTCAGGGCATTCTCCAATTGGGTTACATCAAAGACATCTGCTTTAACATATTTTACATTTGTAGTGTCTGAGATTTCTTTTCTTGACATCGCCTTAACAGAATAGCCTAGTTTAGAAAGATGTGATATCAAACGTGTTCCAATAAATCCAGTTGCCCCTGTAACCATAATGCTGTAAGGCTTGTTTTTTGTAGTATGAATTGATCGCTGAACCATTTCTATTTGAGTCTCATTTTCTGACATGTCTGAGCTGTTCTTAGAATACATCGGTCAATTTTTTTAGTTTTCTCAAGTCAGTTATCTCGATATTATTACTTAACGTAACAATTTTTGCAAATTTTGGACTTACATTTTCTCCTAACTTGAGTACTGGCTCTCCTTGTAGTCTTATTTCAAGAGTAATGTTTTCTTGTTTTAGATTCTTTGCAAGATCTTTTGCTTCTGATAGTTGTTTTATCAGACCAGGTCTTTTTGTAATTTCAATTGGAATATCAATAATGTCAATGATTCGAGAGTTACCTTCAATCATGAAATTAATGGATGGAGAGCCATCACATGTAACCTTTAGGCCTCCACTATTCAAGAAAGATAAAAAATTGGCGGGGAGATCAAAATTTTTCATTTTCATCCACACCTTATTTTGCCGTAATTGTCAGTTTTCCAGTTAGGGAAACCGTACCTGTTGGGATTACTTTGCCCTCTTTTTCGACCTTGCCTTGCATCTCAAGATTCTCAAAATCATAAGTGATTGAGACATGCTTTTGTGTAAGCTTGTCAAAGATTTCCGCTAGTAAATTTGCCCATTCTTGCTCTTCTGCCATGACATTTACTTTGATTCATGATACTTAAGATAGTGATAAAACTATTTCTAGTGCCAATAAATAATCTAGTAACAGCGTCTGAATATTAGAAAGAATCCTGATGAGATTCACATTATTTTAAATTGAAAGTGGTATTTTGATTCAAGAAGGATTCTTTAGTTAACATTAGTCTGAATTCTGGACACCATTAATATCTGAAAAATTTTTAATCACCATATGAATATCATTTCAGTACAACAATGCAATGAGTGTGGAAAAAAATTTCAAGAATGGTCTTGTGATTATTGTTACACAAAGTCTATAATTTAAAGAATAGAAAGATGAACATGCAGAAATTAGATAGTAAAGAAATAGACAAATTTATTTCAGATTCTAAAATTCCAATTAGAATTGCTTTTATGAAAGATGTAGGCGTACCTGCCGTTATTTCTCTTTGGTATGTATGTAAAGAGGATAAAATTTACTGTGCCACACAAAAAAAGGCAAAGATTGTTTCATACCTTCAAAAAAATCCCATTTGTGGATTTGAGATAGCAGCAGATAAACCACCCTACAAAGGAATACGTGGTGAAGCTACAGTTCGGATTTTAAATGAAACTGGAGCACATGTTCTAGATCTTTTGGTAGATAAGTACTTGGGAGAAAAAGAGTCAACACTATCTAAATTTTTGAGAGATAATTCTAAAACTGAGGTGGCAATTGAAATTACTCCCCAAAAAATCTTCAATTATGACTATTCTAAGCGAATGAAGGATGTATGATTTTATGCTAAATGATCATGGTTACCCCACCTGTGGCTCTAAAAACTTTGGAAATCTAGAGATGAAGAAAAATCCCGATGGAACTGCAACATGGAAAAAACAGTGTTACAACTGTAAAAAATTATGGTACTCTGAATCTTGAAATAAAGTATTTTACACTTTACTTAGCACTATGTAAAAAATCACTCGTGGTTAAAATGCAGTAAGCGTTAATTACTATCATATGACTGGAAATACTCTAGATAAAACATATATGCATTTCTTCAAGGTTACAGATGCAATGACTGAAGAGATAACATGTGGTAATTGTGGAGTTGTATTGTCTGAGGAATCAAGATTTTGGATAAGAAAATGCTGCACAGACCATGGATGAATATCAGAGCAGTGCAAGGACAGGACAAAAAATATCTTTAAAAATGCCAGATATGGGTTTGTCTACTTTGATTCAAGCACAGGACAGGGATTCTTCAGGAAGAACACTTTCAAGGCAAAACAAGCAATCATTTCATCGTCTGAGAATGTGGGATAGGAACAATAGATTTGCAAATACAAAAAAATCATACATCAAGGCATTCACATTTCTTGATGGAATGCGCTCCAAACTTGGTTTACCTGAGCATGTTGTAGAAAAATCTGCATATCTGTTTAGAAAGGTAGAGCAAAAAAAATTACTGCATGGTCGCTCAAATCAATCGGTACCATGTGCAGTAGTTTACATGGCATGTCGCATTACAGATACACCTAGAACACTAAACGACATTGCAGATGCTGCAGGAATAAAAAAAGAAGGTAATTCAACGCGTCTATCGACTATTATCTACAAATCTTGATGATGTTCAATCAATATCTTGCAGTCCTCTACGATCTTGGCTGTAGTCACGATACTTTCTTTAGGATTCAATCTTCTGTTTCAATGCAAAACGAGTAAAAACAATTCCAATTATTGTGGAAAACCATACAGTAGACAATCTCATAAGTATTACAAGGGAGGATGCAACAGAAAAATCTAGTCCCTGTCTTACCAGAAGAAAATCAGCTAATCCTTCATTGACACCTATCCCCGCAGGCAAAAAGGACAAAACACCATACCCTAGAGAAGTAAAGTAGATTTGAGATGTCAAAAGATATCCCAAATCAACGTTTAATGCCAGAAACACGACATAAACTGCCAAAGAGTCTATACCCCATCCCAAAATGCTGAGCAACCATCCCTTGGTCATATTCTTTGGATTTGTCAGTATTGAAAATGATTTAGTGGGTCCCACTTCAGGCAAATTTTTTGATATGAACCTAATCCTTGAAAGTCTAGAGTAAACATAGATGAACATTCTTTGGCTTTTAATCAGAAGGTAAAAACTGCCAAGTATGGCAAATGAAATAACAACAAGTGAGAGGGAAATTGTACTAAAGTAAAACAAAAGAGTTGTAATAATTATTGACGTGCCGGCAAGTAAGTCATGGTATCTCTCAATAAAAATAACTGCAATTGATTTTTCAGTAGGGACATCAAATCTTTCTTTTAGATAAATAGACTTTATCAGGGTGCCTATTCCTCCAGGAGTGGTGACCAATGAAAGCCCTGACATGTAAATGAACATATTTTGAAGAGGTGGAATTTTTTCACCCAAAGTATGGAGTAAGTCTTTTTGGCGAAAACTCTTCACTACATGAGAGGCAAAACCCAGAGCAAAAATCAAAACTAGAAATTCTGCATTAATTTGCAAAAAGGATTCAGATATTTTTTCAACGTCTGAAATCAAGATTAGCAAGACATAGAAAATTATTGCTCCAAGAACAATCCACAAAAACTTTTTTTTGATCAAATCTACTGTAAACATTTTAGAACTTGGATTTATCATTATTTAACCAGATTTAGAGATACTAGTTTTTGTTCTGGTCAATTTTCTTCTGATAACTATTATGGTAGGAATTGCAAGTATTGCAATTAGAACCAAAACAAATATCGCTACAGACGCATAATCTCCCACAAACAGTTTAGTTTCAAGCCAAGCAGTTGGAAGTATTGTAAACAGATCTGCTCCAGAAAAGTCTTCAATGGTTCCTATCGCCAAGCTATACTTGCCTGCCTGATTTTTTTCATCTAAAACCATGACAAAATATTTGCCCTCAGTAGTAAGGGTAGTTTTTACCTCCTGTCTTTCCCAGTATGTTACCTGACCAAAAGGCTCATAGAATTCCCTTCCTGGAAATTCTTCTTCATAAACGACTTTTTCCATGACTGCCTGACTTTCCAGTAGGGGAGTATCTTTTTCAACATAGTTGCCATTTATCAAAACAAGTGTGGGGGAATACTCTTCTAGTCCTGAAATTTTCGGAATGACTATGCTAGCATAGAAAGAATCGCCAGGCTTTCCATCAAACGAATAAAATTTTTCCTCATTTGGACCAAGGTTTTCGTAGATTGCCCATGAAATCTTGTGGTCTGGAATCTCTAATGCATTATCTAAACTTCTGTGAGTATCATCATGGGTAATCAGTTTGTGTCCGTATGCAGGACTGGATGAGATGACTGCAATTACAAAAAGTAGAGCAATAATTTTTTTCACATTATGATTTTTTGAAATTAGTATTTTAACTCGAACACATTTTTTTCAAATTAGCACTAGAACGTATTTTGAACACTTGAATTCCTGCCAAAAATAAAATTACTTTACAAAGCAGACATTTTCTTTCCTCAAGAAATTACTACCATGCAAAAATTAGTAGAGAGCATTATAACCTATGAAAATTGGAAATTATTACTTGGCTAAAATTCCAAAAATCAAAATTACAATTCCTATACTAGTTGCTGCAAGCATTTTTGCAATCACCACGGTTTCAATTTCTCCAATTAATGCCAGTGCTGAATATGGTCAATTCGAAATCCCAGAGATTTCTGGAACCATTGCAATCACTGAAGAAACTAATGATTATTCTGATTTTAACACGATTGGATTAAGTGTTGCAATGGCAGTAGCTGAGAATTCTGTTGAAAACGGAAAAGCAATGTGGGGTAAACTTGATGTTGTTCAGGGATTTCTTGTTTACAAGATTGGTGTTTTAGCAAATGATGATCTTTATCATAAAGCCGTAGTTGATGCTGGAAGTGGTGAAGCACTGTATGTTTCAGATGGAGTGTCAAAAGATAACTGGAAACATTCCAAACATTCTGATAAAGAATCTCATAAAAAATGGAAAGATCATTATGCTGATTTAACTCCTCAAGAGAGAGAAATTAAAAAACAACAATGGGGTGAAGTAAAAGACGCATTCTTTGCATTGTCCCTTGATGAGAGAGCAAAGATGATAATGCATTTTATGTCCATGAAAGTGCAATTGGAGTCTTCATCTGATGAAGAAAAAGAGGCAAAAAAACGGGAAATGAAATCTATGATGGAAGAACTATTGCCATTATCAGTTGAAGAAAAAACTGAAAAACTACGTAAATATGTAAATTCACTTTGATTTAGTTTTCAATAGATAGTAATTTTTGACCTTTATCCAAAATTCACAAAGAATAAAGATTCATTATTCTCTGTTGATACAAAAATCAAACACCTAGATTTTCATCCTTAGTAAGATCAAGATGGACTTTGTCTCCTACAGAAAGATTCATCTCTTTGTATTCATGCATGTCAAGCTTTAGTGATGTACCTCCAGACATCATTCCACCCATACCTGAAAGCATCTTGTTTAGGTCTTTCATCATATCCCCCATTTTGGCAGGGTCCATCATTTTTGAAGGATCAAATTGGGATTGCGGTTTGTTTCCTTCTTGGAAATCTTTGGCAGATGTCAATGAAACTATCACGTATGGTGCACCATCAGGTGAAGCATCAATTCTTTTTATTACAAACTCCTTGCGCATGTGATAAACTTGGAAGGATGTCTTTATAATTAATTTTTTATTTCACGTGAGTGCAAAATCTTTGTCCCTAACTATATTCCCACAACAACATGCAAGTGGATATAGTTAGTTCTTTAGATTTAAGACTCGTATGGAACTATAAAATAAAAGATGATCTTTTACCGATAAATCAGAAAGTTTTAAGCCCATGTAACAATTTTAGAATCTTTTTGATAGAATCCTAAAAACATACCAAGAGTAATTCTTGTAGTGTCACCTGTTATTTTTGTGACCTTGTGATAATAGTTCGGGTTCATAATGACTAGATCTCCAGCGCTAAAGTTAGACATTTTGCAGGATTCACTAGATTCTATCACGTTTGATGAATACCCAAAGTCGATATTTCGAAATTTTTCATCTTCTTTTTTCCATTGCTTGTCGTACATAACTAAATCCCCCCCACTTTCTGACTCTTGTAGATGAAGAACACAAGATATCTGATGATCTATGCCTGACAACGCATATTCTTTTCCTTCAAATCTCACATTGTCCTTGTGAATTGGGATAGATTTTCCATTTTCATGGATTCGAATTATGGCAGGAGAGTAATCATTTTGGAATTCACTTGCAAGAGAAATAGCATAATCTGGAAGCATGTTGTTAATGCCATCACAGATCTGTATTATTGGATTTTTTATCCCGCAAAAAATTCTCTCAAATATTCTTTGGGATTGTTTTGCATCTTCAAAGTATTTTTTCTTATCAGTTGTATGTGACATTAGAAATGGGCCGATGTGTCTTAATTTTCCATTTTGAAAATTATTCTGGCTATGATTTTTTATTCTATTAATTATCGTTTGGCAACTTTTCTCATCATAAAAATTACGAATTACTATTGCAGGAATTTTTCCTGACAGGATGGATTGCAAACTAATCCCATCAACTTGTAAGCGATTAATCTCTACTATCTCCCACACTAGTATCCACCAGCACCTGAATGCGAGACTTTTCCCAAAAGAATTCCGGTTTCATCTCTTTTGCTTACTTCACACTTTAGAAAAGCATCAATCACGCAGGTTTTCAATGTTTCTTCATTCCAATCGCTTTCATTATGGGGCAATCCGGGAAGATCAGCTGAGATTATGATTATCTTTTCTGAATCTGAATAATCATGCTTGTTTCCATCCTTTCTATGAGTCACATTAAGGACAAATGAGTTGCCGGATAATACCTTGGAACCATTTCCCCAGATTATATCTGTCATGATTTGTTTTGATTTTATTAGGATATTAGAATATCTTGCAGAATTACTATTTTAGCACTAGAAGAAACCACCAATAAATAATTAATTTAAAGACTCTGGTAATCAGAATCTCGAAATTAATTATTCATAGATTATTTAATCTCCATACTAATCTAGATGACTGCTTTTGTGGATATAGTCGAAATTATTGGTGAGGTCAATTTTTTCCTAAAGGAAATCTTGTAAAATATCAAAATTCCTAACATTTCTGCATATTCAACAAAACCTACCGTGTAAAAATGCATTAACCATCCATCAAGGCTTTGATCGACTGACGCAATACCTGCACTCATCTGAGGAAACGCTGTAAGAAACATCACAGGAGCCATCAAAAATCCCATAACCCAATCAGAAGTATCTAATTCACTTGCTGACTCTAGAACTTGCTCAGCAGAACTTGAAGGAGCATTTTTTATATTTTGAAATTTTAGATCAGAATAAACTGAATTTCCTTGATCTATTGCAAAAATCATTAGACCTAGTATTGAAAGAAGAAACACAGATTCGCCAAAAACTATCAAACCCCGCTTGCCTTTTTGGAATTTGTAGATTTGTCGCTCCATCATAGGGCCAAAGAAACCCAGTTTTTTCTTCTTTACCAGTATTATCACAGATATTGAAATTGCCGAAATTATTCCTAATGAGCCAAACCAGTTATCTGAAACATATTCTACAAAGAGGAGTCTTGCTGGCAAAAGTAGACCAGTCAGTACTCCAAATACGATAAGAGATTCAAATATTCCTCTCAATTTTGGGCCTCCAGAAAAAACATCTTCATGCTGGAATTCATCCAGATTTGCTTTTAAGCAGGATTGCCATTTTCTTCTAGTGCTAACTTTTAGATTATTTTTTAATGTATTTCTCAAAGATACAGGATTATGTCAAATGAATTTTTTGGGTTTTCCTCTAGCTTTTGTTCTTAGTACTGCCTTACAGCACATGCATCTTGAGTCATCCACGTCTAAGAATATGCCACAAAATGTACAACGTTTCTGCCCAATCTCGTATCTTATCCTATTTGGTGCAGGTTCTGCTTTGTACCTAAGACATATGCCTTTACATGTTCTTCCCACTATACTTCACCACCTGATCTATTTTTGATCTCCTTTGAACGTTCACGAATGGTCACTGCACTAATTCCTGAAACTTTGGAAATTATTGTCTGTGAAATTTTTTCTTGGTTTTTCAAGGAGGAAAGATAAAGGGCAGCAGCTGCCATGGCCATAGGATTCTTGCTAGTAGTAATTCCTCTTCTTTTGGATATGTCTAGAATTTTTAATGCATGACGTCTTGTTTTCTCTGAGGCATTTGTTGCATTTGCAATTCTTGCTACAAATTCAATTGGGTTATACGATTCAGGGTAAATCTCAAGTTCTTTTAAGATAAACCTGTAGATACTTTGAAGTTGTTTTCTTTTAATATTTCCTGCATTGGCTACATCTTGAATGGTTCTTGGAGTGTTAGTTAACCTGCATGCAATGTATGTTGTAGCACATAAGACTCCTGCAGTTGATCTGCCCCCAAGTATTTTTCTTGATGTTATTTTTCGAAACAGATAAGCAGTTTCTTCCACTACAGCATCTGAAAGCCCTAGCTTTGCTCTTATTCCATCTAACAATGTAAATGCCTTGATGTATGATTTTTTTGTATTTGCAAATCGACTGTTTCTATCCCACATTCTTAGACGATAAAATGCCCTCTTGTTTTCAGAAGAAAGAGATTTTCCAGTAGAATCTTTATCTTTGGATTCTATGATTGTAGATAGACCCATATCTGCCATTTTCAGTGATATTTTTTGCCCCGTTCTTGCATTGCTTAGATACTCTTCCCTCGTAATCATTGAAGATTCATTACCAGTATCTACTGATTTTTCTGAAACTACAGCACCACAGCAACTACACGCAATTTCTCCAGTTACTAAATCAGTTATCAGTGCAATTTTTTTACAATCCCTCAGATGAATCAAATCATTCAATTTACTCTCTTCCTTGTGATAGGATTCCACAATTCTTACATGAAATAGGAAATTTTAGTAGGTCATCAATATCTGAATCACACACACGATAGTTTTTGACATCCCTGGAGACAATATTTTTTTCTAGAGTTTTTTTTAAATTTAATTTTACTAGCATAACTAAATTAAGAAAATAAATTATTTAAAGCGGAACAGGAAATTTATCTAGTGGTAATTACACTTGTATACCAATATTGGTCTTTTGAATCTTAGGTGATAAAAAATAATTTAAAAGTTAGCACCATACGGTGATGTTCTAATTTTTAATATATGGAAACATTAGATACTAAACTTGATGTACAAAGTTCTACGAGAGAGTATTCTATCATGATACATTTTACTTTAAAGAAAAATTCCAGGGTAAATAGAGACAAAATCTATTCAGTCAGCACAGATGTTGAAAATTTTCCTAATCTCATGCCGAAATATTTCAAATCCATAAACATAAAAAAATCAATTGGAAATGAAATATTTGTCGATGAGAAAATTCATTTTTTGGGTAGTGTTCTAGATGTGAAAACAAAACATGTGATTATTCACCCCAGAATACATGAGGTTCACATACTATCAGGTCCACTACAGGATTCGTCTTTTGTTGAATCATATGATGAAACATTGGATGGAACAAACGTAGTAATTGATGTGTTAATTAAATTCAACGGTGTTTCAAAGCTGTTTTTACCATTTGGATTTTTAGTAAAAAGACAGATGGCTAAAGTTATGGATGAATTTCTTGACTCTGCTGAAAAACTTGTTTTTGATTTGAAGGAATAATAGAGTTAGCACTAGGCTAAAAAGTTAGCCTGATTATAAATACAAATTTTTCTGCAGATCTTTATGAAAAAGCAGGTCTATGTAGTTGGGGCCGGAGTAGGAGGACTAACTACTGCCTCATTACTAGTCAAAAATGGCTATTCTGTTGAAGTTTTTGAGAAGATGCATAAATTAGGCGGAAGAACCGCATCTACTACATTTAGAAATCACATTCTGGACAATGGATTTCATATAATGCCATTCTACAAAAAATCTGCAATTTTTGAAGTGCTGAAAACATTAGGAATTGAGTCAAAACTAAATCTTGCCAAAGTAGATAAAATTGCGTTTTATTCTGATACTGGATTTCACAAATATCCAAAAGGGATAGGTAGCTTGCTTCAACTTTCATTAATTCCCTTTTCAAGCAGAATCAAACTCCTCAAAGTATTACTTCCAATGGCATTTACATCAATGAAAAAAACTGAAGATTGGGACAATCTTTCTTTAACTGAAATTACAAAAAAACTTGACTCAAACACAAATGCATTCTTTGAAGCTGTCTGTATGCTTGCATTTGCAGACACTGCAGATCATATTTCATTGGGCGAGTTTGCACGAACAATGATTCGTGCAAATCCTTTCAAAGGTGGAACAAGTGAATTTGCATATCCTGATGATGGTGGCTATGATGCAATATCTCGGGTTTTGGGGGAGTATATTATTGCAAACAACGGAAAAATCCACCTAAACTCACAAATTCAAAAAATTATTGTAAATGACTCTAAAGTTCAAGGAATAATCACAAAAGATGGAGTGGTCCATCCTTCAGAATGTGTCGTCATATCATTACCTGCATATCAGGGAATCAATCAACTGATTGACGATGATGTATTTGATAAAAAATTTGTTGATAAAGTAAACAAGTTAGACAAGACTACTGCAGTAGTTGAAGTTCATTTTGCTTTGAATAAAAAAATTGATTCTAGGCAAATAGTTTTTCCCGTAGGTGATTTTACCACCAAAGGGTTTTTCTTTATTTCAAATATCACCCCATCAGTGTGTCCCTCAGGAGAACATTTGATGATTGCAGGAACTCCTGTTCACCCTTCAGTAGCCGAGAATCCAAAAAAGATTAATGAGATTGTAGAAAAAATGAAAAATGAATTAACTTTGATATATCCCGATTTTAAAAAATCATTACTTTGGGACAGACCCATGGCATGGAAATTAGTTGAATCAGTAGTAAAGGAGCCAGGATTGGTATGGAAATCAAAGATGCCTCATGAGATATCTCAGGTAAAGGGCCTGTATTTTGTGGGCGATTCCACCATAAGCTATGGAATAGGAACCGATTCTGCAGCACACAGCTCAATTCTCTGTTATCCAAAAATAGAGAATTTCTTGAAGCATTCTAAGTAATTGATGTGCGAATTAATTTAGGCAGATCATTTAGAGTTGTATTTGCAAAAACCTCTGCATCAAATTTGGGTATTTTTTCTTGCTCTAATGCATAACCCCCAACAACAATTGGCACTTTAAAATTGTCTTTTATCTTTTTGATTAATCTTTGTCCTGCTTTGAGATTGTCTTCCAAGGTAATTGACACCATTACTAAATCTGGTTTGTCATTTTCAATGAAATATAACACAGATTCTGATGGAATGGAAGTTCCCATGTTGAAAACTTTGTACCCCTTACTTGTAAGAAAGGTTTCAATTACATCACATCCTAGATGATGTTCCTCACCAACCGGTACACATAGAAGAATCTTCTTTTTGTTACCTGAAGTAGTCACTTTATCCATGATTATTTTTACAAGGGTCTGGGCTACATTGCTTGCAACATGCTCTGTAGCTATGCTAATTTTGTTATTGGCCCATTCATCTCCTATTTGATGCATTACGGGTCTTAGAATTTTATCAAAAAAATCTGCAGAATTGAAAATCTTAATGTAATCATCATAAATTTGGACACAACTTTGGATATCTCCATCTGTTAGTTTTTTGTATAATTGTTTTATGGATTTTCTTGATGCCTCTTCTCTTTTCTTAATGTCTTCAGGATTCTGTGCTGCTAAAACTGACAGAATTTTTGGATTCTCTCTATACTCTACTGGAATGTCATCTTTTATTACTTCAGAGGCCTTGCCTAGATATTTTACAATTTCTTGCTTTGATGTGCTTTTCTTTGAATCCCAGACGCTTTTGACGAGATAAAGGTATTGATCACCTTTTACTTTCTTGGCTCGAATATAGACCATATTAGCATTCTTAGCACCTCATATTTAACTAATGCCCATTATCATTACTAGTGCTAAATTTTTCTTTCAGGTTTAACTTTTATTATTAAAGACTGCAAACATAATTCCAGGTCTTGTATCTGCGTACAACAAAAAGTATGTCTGCCTAGCCAAGTAGGTGTTATTAAACCTGTAAATTAATGGGCCAATTTCTGATAACATTTTTCCCGTAGTAATGTGGCCATCTCTGAATTGGCGTAATAATTCATAGAACAGGTCTTTTTCTGATTGGCTAAAGTATTTTGAGAAATATCCAAAAATATGCATCATCATATTGAGATGTGTCTTTATCGTAGGCCCTTTTTTAAGGGCAATTTTGAGATGCTCTTCGTATTTCTCCATAATATCAGATAATGGAATTTTTTTATAACTTGCAACCAAATTTCCAAGTATCTTTAGTTCTTCTTGATTGTGAACCATTAGCATGTACTTGTTCATGGCCTGAAATTCAACTAGTTCTCTAATTCGTTTTGATTTTTTTACCTGGGAGAACCTATCTAATACAAACTCAATAGCATCTTTTTCAGAGACACATATCTCATCAGCCTCAATATGCATGGAATCCTTACTCACCATTTTAGACTTTCATAATTGCTTATAAAGGCAAAAAAGAAAAAAATCAATTACCACTAGTTTTTTACATCCAGCGATAAGAATTTTTGGCACTAGGAAAATATTTAGAACTAGGTTATATAGGAGGAATGCAAATTTTTCTCAATGAAAGCAACAATCATTGCAATCTCCGCAATCCTCCTAGTTGGATCAATTACTCCATTTGCTATTGCAGAAGGAGTCCCAGCTTGGATAAAAAACAATGCTGGGTGGTGGGCAGACGGTACAATTTCTGAGACAGAATTTGTATCAGGTATTCAACACTTAATCAAAGAAGGAATACTGGTAGTACCTCCAACAACAGTGTCTGCTGAAACTATCCAACAAGGTATTCCAGATTGGGTAAAGAGTAATGCTGGGTGGTGGGCAGATGGAACAATTTCTGATGGTGAATTTGTAAACGGAATTCAACACTTGATAAAAACTGGAATCATTAATGTTCCAACATCACAAAGTACTCCATCACAACAAGAATCCAATATGAGTTCTGATTCAGAATTAGCAAAACTCCAAGCAGAATTAGACAATTGTGCTGAAATTACCAAAGCATATGATAGACTAAACTGTGAAAGAGCTGCAAAACATGAGATTACTGCATATAAAATTAAAAGTGATTCTCAAGTATTTCAAGTCGGACCAGTTACCTACTATTGGCCAGGATTAAACACTGATGGAAACACCTTTGAGATCACTTCATCAGGTCAAGCATTGCTAAACCTCAGAATACTAGTTGAGAATACTGGTTCAGATAAAAATGAGGCACTTTTCTGTACAGGTCCTGCCATATGCAACTATGACATAACAAATGGTGATAAAGAATACAAATATTCTCAAATGGACTTTACAAATGGTCAGGTAGTTCTAAAGCCAGGAGAGCCTAAAATATTCAACATGATGTTTGGGCCAAACATTGGAGGCGGTGGAACAACATTTGAGTATGATTCTGGAAAAGATTACCACTTCCGAATCTCTGAATCCTTTGGTAGTGACTCTATCCCATTAAACTTGGGATAAACACTTTTTTTATTTTTATTAAATCTGTTTCTACATTTTATTCTCTAAAATAGTTTAATCTTAATAATTCTGAAGAATTTTAATTTTGGCACTAGTTTGGAATGACTGCCTTTTTTAAATATCTTTAATACCTAATTTTTTTATTGAACAAACTTGTAATTATTTTTCCATTATTAGTTATTGTAACACCTTTGGCATTTGCTGATTCATCTAATGTTGGAACAATTTATTGGAAACAAGATGTTGTTTCAAGTAATTCCTTTGTCGACATTTATGTAAACGACAACGATATGAATAAAAAAGAATATCCTAACTTTGCTGACAAGTTTACAATTACTGTTTGGTCAGATGCCTCTCCTGATGGATTAGAAATTCAAGTTGTAGAGAATGGAGTTTATAGTGGAATTTTCAAAGGCACCGTGTACATTGCAGATTCTGGCGAAACCACAAAAAATCGGCTAGTATCTAACCCTGGTGATTTTTTATATGCAAAATATGTTGATTATACCTTGCCTGATGGTAGTACTTCTGAAATTGTTTCTGCTGCAGTTGTAAAAATTTCTGGACAAAGTATGGATGATCTTTTAGACACTCTTGATCCTAGTTTGAGACCTATGTCATCTACCCAGAATGAAATTCCAGCTTGGATAAAGAATAATGCTGGGTGGTGGGCAGACGGAACCATTACTGATGGTGAATTTCTTTCAGGGATAGAATTTTTGATTAAAGATGAAATCATTGAAGTCGCTCCTACTTCCACGTCATCTCAAACATCTGATGTGATTCCCGCTTGGGTTAAAAACAATGCTGGTTGGTGGGCAGACGGAACCATTACTGATGGTGAATTTGTAAATGGAGTTCAACATTTGGTTAATTCTGGACTGGTATCAGTCTCTACAAATGCAGAGCCAGAACAAAGGACATCTGCCGAACCAAAAAATGCGGATTCAGAATTAGCAGCACTGCAAGCAGAGCTGGATAAATGCTCAGAAATTGTTACAGCATACAAGAGAATTGATTGTGAAAAACCAATCAAAAAGGCTATGACTTTACACAGTTACAAAATTGATGCTGAAAAGTTTGAGGTAGGACCAATCACATATTATTGGCAAGGTATTGGCTCTGAAGGAAATGAGTTTTACATCACTCCAACTGGACAAGCAATATTATCAATTCGTATGCTTGCAGAGAACACTAGCTCAGAAACCACTGCTATAAACTGCACTAGTCCTCAAATATGCGCCTATGATACTTGGAATGGTGAAATAGCCTTCAAGTATTCGGGAATGGACTTTACAAGTGGACAAATTGTAATGAATCCTGGGGATTCAAGAGAATTCAACATACTCTTTGGTCCAAACATTGGATATGGCGGAACAGAGTTTGAGTATGATTCTTCAAAAGATTATTTCTTTAGAATCAATGAAGACTTTGGTAGTGCTTCTATTCCATTAAACTTGGAATAAGGACACCCTTTTTCTTTTTTTTGAATAATTTCTTTAGGGGTCTTGAAAATACTCAAATGACCTCAATAATGATTTTCACTAATCTAAGAGATCAAAAGTTAGCAGGTAATGTTTTAGTAATTACAATTTAGTAGTAATCTTTTTCTTTATAGTTAATCTGAGAACAAAGTGTTACTGATGCTAATCTGTGGTTTATTTTTTAACCATGTTAGCACTAGTATTGATCTTTATCTCTATGTTATATAATTTGAAGTATAACTTCTAATGAGAAAAAATGCAACAAACAACATACAAAAAAACACCACGGCTAAAGTTTCTAGTGATTGTGGCTGTTGCAACTTCAGTAATACTAGTTTTTACAATAACACCTTGGAATATAGTTCCAACTCTAGTTACTGAAGATGTAAGGGTCATTGCTGTAACTGATTATGGCTGTGTTGCAGAGTCCAGCATGGGACATTCCGTTGTTGTTTCTGACTGTAGAGCAGGTATTGGAGATTTAGTTTCTGCAACATTTTATGTTCCGGCCATGGATCAAAACGGATACTATGATAAGATTCAGGATAAACTAGAGATGGTAAATCCTTAATCTCTATTTTTTTTACAAAATTAAAAGCCAGTTGAAATCTTTGCAGGCGTTAGATTAATTTGATAATTTAGAACAAAACCAGAATTATTTCACAAAATAAGATTCTTGATATATTGTTAGACATAGTCTAAAGCATTGGAAGATGAACAAATTTTTTCATGTGGACACAAACCCATAGTTATGCAAAGACAATCAAAACAATTCAAGAATATTACGATGAGGTTATGTGCTGATTGTGCAGACCTAGATTGCTTTGATGATTAAGTGTAGTGATAGAGTTTAGAATCTAAGGATTGAAATACCCTGCTTGCCATTGTAGTTTTTGTTCCTCAGTTCCAAATGCATTAATTGATTTATCAAAACAATCGACACGATCGAATCCTTCATCAAATAATCTTTTACAATCATCTAATGTGAGTTGAAGATTCCTTTGGTCACGTGCTGAGGCAACCTCTTGATAATTGGAATTTCCCATAATTCCTACAATTATTGCAACAATAATTACAACTACAATAATTATTAGATTATTCAATCAATCCACCTCGCTTTAATGCTTGCATATAATTTTGAGTCTGAATTTTTGATTTATCAGAGTATTTGTTTTTCTCAAGCCAATTTTGTAAAGTTTCATATTTGAATTCAAGATCTGTGTTAAGCATTGACTTGCGAATGATTTGCCAATCCTCATCTTTTACTGATTGTGATCTAATCACAGTTGGAATCCAATCAAAGAATTCAAACTTGTACCACTTAATCATAAATTTCCTCTAGTTGATATTCTTCTGCATTTAGCATATCACATCTCTGCATTCAGGCATCAGAAATGTAGTTAGAATGAATCCTCCAAGTATTGTAATTCCAAGGGTGATTAATAACCCCGCAAACAACGTTTTCGTCTCATCAAGTTTCATCACCATGCTTAAAATTTTCAATTAGAGTATATCAAGTGATTCTCATCAGATGGCTAGTGGTAAAAATAGTTTAGAAAAACATCTATGTTAAATCCATGATTATCAATTAGAGTTGTAGATGGAGTTTTTCATGGATGTCTCCCCAAAGTGGTGGATTAAGGCACGAACTAATGAAGAGTTTCTAAAACAATACGTTTATGAAAAATTTGAGAGGGATTATTATCCTAGAGTTATTTTACAAGGACGGGAAAAAATTGATCTTGATAAATCAGGAATCCCAATCAAAGAAAAAATTCTGGATAATCTAAAATGTGGTGATTTTGGGTATGAATTTTTGCCTGAAGATGAAAATGTCAAAGAAAGTTATTCCATATCAAATGGGAACGTTCACTTTCATCCAAGACGAAAAAGGATCAATTCTCGCCTTTTGATTAAATTGAAAATGTAAATTCGATATTCCAATAAAGTTACCCCAATAATCAAAATATTATTCAAAAGTTAGTGCAAAATCTCTGCCTCTAACTATTCCCCCTGCACGTTGTACTCCCATTCAAATTTGAACTTCAAGTAATTAAAAAAGTTAAACATATTTTTCGGGTTTAAAAAAATATTATTTTCTCATAAATAGACATCATTAATTTTAGTCGTGTATAGCATCCACTAAGAGATTTTAAATCACAAAAAAATGCATAGCATTCACTATTCTGATTAAAAATAAAATCATCGTACAAGTCGTGTATATGTTCCACTTGATGAATGAAAAATGATTCATCGCGCATAGTCTCTATGTAAGTGGCTGAACCGATGTGTTGGTCTATTAGTAAAGGCTGGCTCACCACTCGCCGAAGCTTGTGATCTACACCACCTTCCTATCAACGCAGTCTTCTACTGCCGACCTTCATCTTACGAAAGAATAACTTGTCTCGGGATAGGATTCGTGCTTAGATGCTTTCAGCACTTAGCCTAAATGGCTTAGCTGCCCGGCCTGCCTTGTCAGACAACCGGTAAACCAGTGGCCACGCTGCTCTGTTCCTCTCGTACTCGGAGCAACTTCCCCTCAGTTATTCATGCTTCCATCAGGCAGAGACCGACCTGTCTCACGACGGTCTAAACCCAGCTCATGTTCCCTTTTAATAGGCGAGCAGCCTCACCCTTGGCCCCTGCTGCAGGACCAGGATAGGAAAAGCCGACATCGA
>Ga0224498_10000042_pt1 | contig 27066 bp, 25 predicted proteins | sample SF_Jul11_sed_USG_5_FD_167971 | JGI IMG/M metagenome (GOLD analysis project Ga0224498, IMG submission 167971) | Sediment microbial communities from San Francisco Bay, California, United States - SF_Jul11_sed_USGS_21 | ecosystem: Environmental > Aquatic > Marine > Sediment | place: USA...
TCTCACTCATTGAATTACTTTCTTCTTCTTTGATTATAAACCCTCTAACATTTTGATTCCTTATGATTATTTCATAATCTTACCTTGATGAAGGATAAGCTTGTATGGGATTATGAGAATGTACTTCAACATGTTGTATGCAATGTGTACTTAGTGATTATATCAAAGATAGATGTAGTTATAGTATGCAAGTATTACAATCCACATACAAAATAGAGGAAGATGTAGAAAATGAGGCCCTTCTCTCAGTTGTCGCAGACAAGTATTGCAGATCCATTCTTGAAGCCATAATGGATATGCCAAAGTCAGTAATAGAGATAGCCAGTGAAAAAAAGATTCCTCTTAGTACCGTATATAGGAGAATCCAGACTCTTCATGACAACAAACTGGTTCAGACATCTGGTACGATTACAGATGAAGGAAAGCGACTCTTTTTGTACAAAAGCAAGATCAAGGGAATCAAAAGTAAATTTGAAAGCGGTAAGATGGAAGTTGAGTTGATTCTCAATTAGTCCTTTTTTTTAGTAATCCGCAGATGTTTTCATAATCCTATACAAGATTATTCTTCATCTTAGATAGGATTATGCTGATTTTTTAAATTAAATTAATTCCAAAAATGTTCCTCCATGACGTGCTGCTCCAACTTAGAGACAGTTACTGTTTTTCCACAGGTTTCACATTGAAATGATTCAGATTCATTTTCAGGCATGGTTATTGTGAGATTAGTAATTGCCATCAATATTGGATAGGATTATGGAAAAAATCGATTTTTGCTTTTATCCTATTGAGATGTATAATTTCATGAGAATCAAATGCGAGAAATGCTTACACATACAAGAAATAACAATAGATGCGATACTCTTTGATGATGAGGATGAGAAAATGTTTGTCAGTTATCTGGCAGCAGAGATGGCAAAATCTGAAGACACACCAGAACAAAAATAATATTTTTTGCTTTTATGAAAAAATCCCATTGTCATTTAATGGATTCATCCCAAGAATTTTGCAACATTTCAAAGAATGTTCATCATGGGAAAGTAATTGCTGATGAATGTGCAGGGGAATTAATCTGCGGTAAATGCGGTGTCGTACTGGAAGAAAAGATTCCATCATTCTACAAGAACCAGTAAAGTGGAACAACAGTTTCTGCCTTTTTAATAAAACAATCATTTCATTTTGTGAAATTCGGACTTTTTCTCATCTTGTTGCTAACTATTGGAACATTTCTCATACCAATCAACATTCAAAACTCGTATGGCGATTCCATCCTGTTGTATACAGTTCATCAGGTATCTGGAAGTGGTGATGTCAATACAGATACCCTGAGAAAAGAGAGGTGTTTTATCCACGTTCAGATTGACGTGTATTCAGCACATCATGATTCATTTCACAGAAACAACCCCGACAAGACATTCTATCCAGGTGATGCATTTAATTATGCCACTACAACCTGGAAAGATGGATGCGGTTCCTTTTGGCAGCCATGTCCCATCCAATCAACTATTAACAATACAGTTCCAAACGGTCCAGACTGCATCAAGGGAGTCACATATGGCAGCTCATCAGATTCTGGGACTGGAGTGATAACGCCAGACTACACTGCAGGCTCTGTGTCCTTGTCAAAAAGGGCAATGGCAGAGCAGTATGTGTGTCATAAAACGGATTCCGGGTGGAGCTGCAGCTGGAATACAGTATCTGCAAGTGCAATTCAGGCAGTGCCAATGAGGCTGCCAAACATGACAGTAGACATGTGGACAGTGGGAGAAGAGTTTACTGAAAGTGCAGGATACCTGTCTAGAAATCTTGATGAGTCCTATTACGTATGGGATGCAATCAACGTGGTTCACAATCCGATATACCTGTTCAAAAATGACAGGGTTGGAACCATCTTTGTAGAATATGAAAAGATTCATGATCCTCTAGTATTGGAAGACGAATTCTTTTGTGATGCAGCATTTTGTGTCAATACCATGGAGATACCTGGATTTCTTCCATGGACTGGAACATTTGATTATGGAGGAGGTAACACCGTGTTTAATGCGACTTCACTTGATGACATTGGAGAACATGAGATAAGATACATTGCAAGGCTGTACAACATTGTTCCGCAGATTGACGAGTTCACTGATGCCCTTGATGAGTTGGTAGTAGAGTATGAGCCAATCTATGAAAGTTACGTGTATCCTGTTCTGCGAGATGACGGAAAGGTTGCCTTTGATGACAGGATAGGTTATGCATTGCATTACTTTGGAAACGAAAGCACTGATGCAAACTCTGATGATGCCATTGGAATCCATGAGGACAGACGTTCCAAGATTAATGATTATTTCTACTCGACTTGGGGTGCAGATCCTTGGGAGTTTGACTTTATTGACGGTACAGCGTCAATTGCAACAGATTACTCTGAAGACATTCAGTTGACATGGGATGAGGCAAATCATGTTGGAATAATAACAAACGAGATTCCTGTTGAAAAATCAGTAGAGATAGAAGACGAGTTGATACCCACCGAATTTCCTGGAATCATTCCATATGAGGTTGGAGAACACGGCACTGCCAATTTCCTAAAGGCAGGGTATGGCAAGGTAAAATTCAGCTATGACGGTTTGCTGGATGTTGTTTTGGATCCAGTACTAAAGATTCCAAGATACGAGAATGCAACCGTATACAACACTTTGGAGTCTGCATACTTTGCAGGACATGAAGTATCATTTCTTACATTTGATGAGTACATGTATCCTGAATCTTTTTTCCATAATACGGTAAACGTGTTGGCAATTGATTCAGACGGCATGCAGGATGACTCGGTAAACCTTTCGATAACCATAACACCAAGGGAGGAGATTGCAGGTACCACATATCTTGACCAGTATGTGCATGACAAGGTAGTCTATGACACTGATGACGACGGGTTTGCGCAAATAATAGCAGGACTTGACATGGATGGAAACGACATTGTAGTGGTAAATGATCACGACATCTATCCTCTTGATAACCTCACAATAGAAGGAAATGGAAGCATACACTTGGAAAAGATCAGGCGTGTGTTATCATCATTTACACAGTATGACACTACAATTGATCAAGTCTTTGATCCAAATGAAGTAACTGACATTTCAAACAAGTATCTGTTGGATACTGAGGATGGCATACTGCCGATTCCATTGACTACGGGACTTGATGCCTTGTCGCCATTTACAATATCAATCACTGCGGATAACGGTTCCATTAATGCAACAAACGAGTTTAACCATATCTGGTATGACTTTTCAATTGACTATCTCTATCATATCAACATGGATGACTCTAACATTTTGAACATGCAAAGGGATCCTGGAAACATGAAGGTGCTCAAATATTTCTATGATGAGAACTTTGGGGTACTGGAGTCATTGTCAGTAAACGGTGTACCATACGATGAGCTGCCTGAATGCTTTGGTGTAAAATCACGTGGAGCTTGCTATGTATCGGTATCCGAAGAGCAACAGCTTGCAGAGCTGAACATGGTTGGAGAAAACACCTGGGGCGGAAAAGCCACCATCATATTGCCTGAGATTACATCCGAGCAGCTCAATCCAGTGTCTCCAAACCCAATAAACTCAATATTCAATCTGACGCTGTTTGACTTTGTGTCGATTCTTGTAGTATTGATAATGACATCATACATTCTGTATAGAACTACTCTGTGGTATTTCAGGACATTACGCGAATAAGACATCTGCTCTTTTATGAAAATCATCTTTAGTCATTTGTGACAAAAAAATCAGATTGCAGCATCAAGGATATCTTGGGACAGACCATATCACAAAATACGTCAGCATCGAATCAACATTCCAGATTATATAATCAAACGATTAGGTTGGGATAAAAAAATCAAATCATTCTAAACATAAATCACAAGAAGAGAATAATATTTCTGGAACTTAAGACCAAAAACCAGCGCTAGTACTTTGGTGAGAGTTCCATGTTGCTCTATCATGTCTAAACTATGACAATAGTATTTAGATCATGCTGATCATTGATACGTTTGCCTTTTATGCAAACTTTGCAATAGTATGTTTGGTATTCATGTGATGGAGTCATTATTCATCCGTTTAACCAAAAGACCATACCACGTCCTATAATGGGTTGGGCAAACTTTGGCCCAATTCCAAATTATCAAACAGTGATCAAATGTATGTGATATAATCTGAAACGATTGCACTGATGATGATACAAATGAACGAATCATTCTTGAACCTTTTATTCTTACTTTGTAACTATAATCATGCAAACCGCAGAAATCTGGAAATGTTATAGATGTAACATGACATTTACCAAGGAACCTATTTCTGCCATCCACAAAGATATTTCGCATCATCCAATACGAAAGATCAGGGTTCCACTGGTTGCTTGATTCAGATATCTGTCTTCCTTTTAAACAAATCACGATTACCATTCTGTGAAAAAGACCAGAATCTATTTGCCACTTTTTGTGATTGTCGTGACTTTGGGTTTGTCATTTGATGGAATAATTCCAAGTTCTTATTCCATTTCATATGATGAGCAAGTATCTGATCAGAAAAACAACCTATGGCATCTCGGAAAGAACCTATCAGATGGAGATTCATTTACCTACAAGATTTGCGATCCTAAAGCAATACCGACCTCTGCTGCAAACTATCACTACTTTACCCAAGGAAATGAGGACCACAATTCCAGTATTTGCTATGTGATAAAACTTGATTTTGTCAACCTGCTAAACTCAGATGAAAACCAGATTAACAGGGATATCTGGGTGGTTCAGGCAGCAATTAGTGATTTTCCAGCAAATAAAGACATCAGATACTCTGTATTTCACATTGATGCACAGACCTTTGAGGTAAGATCAGCTGACACAATCCATCCTGATACCATAAGATATGCGGACTCGCTGCAAAAAACCCTGTTTTCACTTTTCAAGTATACTGCACCTGAACCACAACTACTACAAACTGGAACAGGATGGGGCGAGGTAACTGAAGCATTGTATCAAAGAGGAACAAATCCTCACATGACAGTGCTTGACAATAATCAGAAATATTATGTAATGCAAAACAGTGTACGATTAATTGACAATCAGAGCATTCCGGCCGCATTAAACATCACAGATGCATTCAAGGTAGGATATGATATTGACATTTTTGATTCTTTTATCATGTCTGATGATAAGAAAAATGTAGAAGACAATAACAATGTAGCAAATTATTTTTTGATATCATCTGATTTACCATTTCCGCTATCTGCCACATATTACAGTCCAGTTCACATCACACAACCACAAAAGCAATACGAGTTTGAATTAGTATTTCTTACAGACAACAAGGACATTGATCTAGGGATAAAATCTGTTATTGAGGAACCAAAAGAGATCATCATTATTCCTGAAATATTAACGGAGACTGGTACAATTGAATTAACTTTTCCTGATGAGGACGATGAAGCTCCAAACAATGATGACATTGTTGTCAATGACGACATGGATTCAGTTGATGATGACATTGTGCAGATAGTTCCAAACAATGATGACGCTGTTGACAATGATGATGTAACTTCAGTTGACGGTGAGAATATTCCTGTTGCTAATAATAATAATGATGTTCAATCTGATGATGAAGATAATGACTATGTCAAGATTGCAGGACTGGGAATATTATTGATTGCAATGATTGCAGGTTTTGTAGTCTTTAAGAAGTTAAAGGAATCTGGATTCAAGACTGGACTCAAAAAGACACTAAAGAAAAAACAACAGCAGCACACAATAAAAGAGATTATTCAGTTTAATGACAAACTGCACATTGACATCAGGACGATTACTGCTGATGACAACTAAATCTAGATTGTCTGCTTTTATACAAATGACATATCATATCTCAGATGAGCACCAGAAATATTGATTTGGTAACATTTGAAAATGACTCTGTACTTAACCAAAAGTCAATTTCACTTCCCATAGGAAAGGTATCAATCAGGCAGACTGCCATACTGTTCTCAGGAATATTGACGACATTTCTTGTCTTTATGACTAGTGACAACCTGATAATGTCTGGATTTGTCTTTGCAGTATTTTTGGGACTGGGATTGATTGGATCCAGAGTAATGGCTGCAGACCAGATGATAAAGAGTCACCTGATGTTTTTGGTAAGAGGAACTTCACTTGATGTCAAACCAGAATACCTAGAAAAGAAAAAGAAGAAACAGCAACAGCAACAGATTAACAATAATGCAACACCAAATTCAAAACAAGAAATAGAATCACAAAAAAACAATAACGAATTGATAAACAAGGCTCTCTCAGAGATACAGTCATTATTATTCAAGAAAAAAGATGCCAAGCAAAAAGAACAATACAAAAATGACACAACACATGAAGATGATACACAAAAACCGTCAGAAGACAAAAATTTCTCAGCCAAAGTAGAACTCACTGATCAAAACATTCTCAATGTCTCACTTTACAAAACAAAACAGAGCCAAAATAATAGTGATGATAGTAGTTCGGTAGAAAAGATGCTAAGTAATCTCTTAAAAAAACAGACTATTGTTAAACCACCAAAAGAAAATCTCACAGAGCATGTCACCATAGCACTTGACGAAAAGGAACTAGAGCAATCACAATGTACAATAAAATCCAATGACATCATTTCACTTGTTTTGGAGAACGATCTTGATGTGATGTATCAGGTCACTGCAACAACAGATGATGACAACAACAACAAAGCAGTAATAGTTTAACGGCTCAACTACTATGTTTTCTCCTTTTAAACAAACCAGAATAACTATTCAATGATTAGAAAAAAGGACGGTGAGCTGAAGGAAGGTGAGTCCATTGGCGGCTTTTTCATAAAGCTGGTAGTGGCCCTGGTAGCAGTAATCATCGTTGCAACCATTGTACCTGATGTACTTGGCGTGAACGTGCAAGGATTGTGTATCGAGGAGGATACCATCCTTGGTGGAATCACTGCAAACCACTGTGGCGATGCTTCTGTGTTCCTCACTGATGCAGTAAAGACCATAATTGGAGACGGTTATAGCTTCTTGCTTGTGGGAATTGCGCTTGCATTCATAGGAATTGGCGCCTACAAGGGAGTCACCTACAAGGTTCTACCTTCATTGCCACTAGGTTTCACAGGAACAAGTACAGCAGCGGAACAATAAGAAAACGACGAAATGAACAACAAAACAGACTGCAAGAAGAAAAAACATCAGAAAATTCTTCCAGTCTTGTTTTATTCGTTTTTGTTTTCCCCTCTCTTTTTTTACTTATTATTTTTTGACAGACCTGAACTGCATTTTTGGGGAATTGTTCTGCCACTGTACGGATTCTGGGGAATAATGATGTCACTTGATATGAGAATTACTTTATCAATTAACAATTTGATTTTACAGCATGAGGCAAACCCGATATTTCGTACGCTATATGCAAAGTATTCCCCGCGAATCGCAGTAATGATTCAACTGTTAATTGAATCGGCATTCATTTTTGTATTGCCATCACTTATGTTTCCAAGGGACTTTGGAGTGAAACTGTTTTTTGACTATCAAAGCTCAGCAATCTTTGCAGGAATTGTCGGCGTCTTTCATGTAATGGCATGGTGGAATAACAGAAAAAACATCAAAGAGATTCTAGAGAATCAAGAGTTTAGATAAATTACCAATCGTTTCATCCAAATGAATTGTAAAAATCAGTTGCGTATGTAAGATATTTTATTCTAATCTTTCTTGGCATTTTTGGGTTCTTCTTCTTTTGCCTTTTCTCTGACACTTTTCATGACACAGAATTTACGGAGTGTATTGACTAGTCCCATAAAGTATTATTTTCATTTCTAATATATCAAATTATATGAATTTCCATACTGCTGTTGTGTTGGTGGGAGACAAGACACAGACCAATGAATAAAGAGAGATTTTAGAAATTATTAAAAAAATCAATGATGTGTTACAGTCATGAGATAACAGATAACTTGGATCTTGATATTGCAATCATCGGAATAACGCCTGCCAATAATACAAACAGTGCAACTATTCCAAACTCCGGTATGACAAACGTACCGATTATTTCTATCTCATCAGTATCTTCTGAAAACCACACAGAAATGGTCCTGTCTGTCGGTGTTGCAATCTCATCAAAATCAACCTCTTCTTCATCTACTAGAACATAAAAATAATCATCCATATCGCCTGTTCTTGCATCAATTATTTCACGCGGCAAATTAATTGAAAGCACTCCTTGTTCAGTTGCGTTCATCTTTACGATTAGTGAGTCTGATTCTGGATGAATGTCAAGTATGCTTCCTCCTGTGATGCTATAGTTTAGCACTATTTCTCTGTCATCTATATTCATCACAAATTTGGTTGGCATAATTCCAGTTTTGCTTTCAATGTTTGAGATTCCATTCACTGCATCCTCTATCATATCTTTGTTTTCTGTATCTGTACTGTCGTTTACCGTTATGACACCGCTCATCCACGGATAAACGGTACAAAAATACCCAAAAGTACCAGTCACCTTGAACACATGAGAAAATGTTTCTCCTGGTTTTATCTGCCCAGAATCAAATGCTCCATCGGGTCCGTCTCTGGCAGAACCGCTGGTTATTGTGTGTACAACAGAATCATCATTTATCCATGTCACGTTGGATCCTTTGCTGATCTCAGTACTGTATGGGATGAAACACTCGTCTATTTCTTTACATTCTGGATTGGAAGAATCAATCGGGATTTGTATTGTTTCTGCATAGACAGGAATGACTAGTGGGGCAATCAAAACCATTATTGCTATTCCAAAAAGCATTACCTTTGTCATTGGGTCCAATTAGAACTCTCAATTGAAAACAAAAAAGGTTTCCAAACTGTCATTGTGTCGGGTGCATTGCATTTCTTGTATTGCACTTTCTCCTTTTATACAAATGATTCATTCTTTTTTGTGAAACTAGATCTATTTGGTAAAAAATCAAAGATAGATGAACATGTCATTACAATCAAAGAGCAGACATCAAAGAAACAGATACTAAAAAAGAAAAAAAGTCCAACTGACTTTGTATACAGTTATTCCATAATTCCAACCAATTTCATCAATCTGTCAGAGGAATCCCAGATACAAAGACTGGGCCAGTTCTTTGACATTCTCAATGTCATTGATGACCGGATAAAAATTACAATGTCTAGACGAATAATACCAATTACGGTTGAAGGCCAGATCCAAAACATGCCAGTAATGCAGGTGCATCTGCAATCACATGTTCCACTGGCTGATACCCTGGAGCAAAACAGATTGGAATACATTGCAGGTGTTAAGCCGCCTGAATTCAGGATAAAAAAAGAGCATTTCTCCATGATGGAACTTGTTGAGATAATTCCAGATGATGCAAACAGCAGTAATAATGATAATGAGGATACCAGCACTGGAGAGAAAATATTCTCAAGGATCTTTACACTTGATGGAATCCCTGCAACTTTACCCTATGCATGGATTACCAGAATCTTTGATATCTGCTCCCAGATACAAATGTGGTACAATCCACTTGACAAAGACGAGGCAATTACCAGGATGGTCAGATTCAAAAATATCATTTACGATGATGCAAAATCAAACAGGGCAACATCAGAGTTATTCAAGAGGGCAGATGATGCTGAAAATTCTTTGAGAAAAGACACAACCCGACTCTATGAGGTAATAGTAAACTGCACTGTAGTGGGACAAGACAGAAAATCCCTCAAGGAAAACTGCAAGACATTCAAGAAACACCTCAAGAGGTATGGCGGACATTTTAGCGCAGTTTCTGCAAAGCAGGCATCAATGCTGTGCGAAGGCTTTGGAAAAAAGATTACCTTTGACAGGGGATCCTGTGCAATCCTGTACTCGTTTGCATCAGCTGACATGCTTGAGATTCCTGATGGTATTCCGTTGGGAATTAACATGGACTCGAAAGGTCCAATAATATTTGATATTGGCAAGCGTACCAACTACAACATTGCAATTATTGGAAAGTCCGGTTCAGGAAAGTCATTTACCGTCAAAATTTTGCTGAATCGTTTGCTGAAAAAATTTCCAGAGTCTTATGTTTATGTGATTGATCCAATGGGGGAATACTCCAAGATTGCAGACTTTTTTGGAATGGATGTATTGTATCTCAAGGATGAAAAAGACCAGCTGGGTTTGGATCCATTTGTTTTACTTGACCCGCTTGATGCAGCAGACATTCTAGCTGAAATCACAAACGCACCTGATGATGTAAAGAGGCAATTTCAGACATATTGTGGAAAGGCAAAAACGTTTGAGGAGTTCTTTGAGATGATTCCAAAAAAATACAAGGACAGCCTTATCAATCTGAAGAAAGGTCCACTGTCTAGAATAATTCTGGGTGAGCCAAAACTCAACTCTCAGAGAAAGGTGATAATGTCAATGGAGGGCGCAACTGGATCAGAAACTGAGCAAATGATTTTGCTGTTACTGTTAAACAAGATATTCAAGATTTGCAATGACTTGCCTGCAAGAACCAGAAAGATCATCCTAATTGACGAAGCTTGGATGTTGTTGCGAATGAAGAATGCCGCAAAGTATGTTAACATGATTGTTCGCATGGGAAGAAAACTCAACATTACGTTTGGATTCATCTCACAAAGATTGGAGGATATCTCAAAGGAGGATGATTCAGGAATTGGAAAAATAATCGACAACATGGAGACCAAAATCATATTAGGATTGGAAGAGCAGGCAGCAGAGACTGCAAGAACTGTCCTGAGATTGTCTGATAGTGAGACAAACAAGATTCGTGCATTTAATGCAGGGCATGCATTATTTTTAACAAAGAATCACAGGATTCACGCAAAGTTTATGCCGACTTTACAGGAAAGAGAGATGTTTGATACTACTCCCCTTTAATTTTCTCAGACAAAAAGAAAAGATTTGAATTTAATATTCCAAATAGTACAATTCAAAGAAATGATCATGTACAAATTAGAGAAAGGATTCTAAACATGACGTCAAAACAAAGAAAACTATCTGAAATCAACAAATCAACTTTATGGTACCTAAAAAAGAACCTAAAATCAGGAAAGAAACCCCAAATCTAAAGGAAGGTATTAGAAAAGATAGATTCTTCCTGTGTCTAATTCCTACACTCCTGATTTCTACCTGATGAGTATCTAGAAAACCCCTGAACCGTACTCTGAAAATCTCCTGATTCTCTCCTATGTAATACCTGAAAGATATTTGAGTATCTGAAACCTTTTTGGTATTTTATATCCTTGAAACAATTTTGTGACTTACTTTTAATAGATTCACAATCAATCGTGAAAAAGTAAGAGTTGTCCATTAACAGTTAGAAAGTGGTTATTTTTGACCTTTTAATGACAAAATTTGCTTTCTGTTTATTGTGTTGAAGTTTCAGTACGATACAGTCTCCAATGCTGTCTAAGATTCATGTGTAAGTCAGAGAATTATGATGAAATTAAATCTTGGTAGATTTACACGAACAATCAAATTTGTAATGATGTAATCAGATCTATATGCAAAATTTTGAAAATTCTGATGAAAAATGAATGTACTTCTAATTGTGTAATCATGGAATTTTGTTAATTAATAAAATTTGAGATATGCTGAAAATATAACTGATAAAATTAAAAAAATGAATACTATGAAACATTTTATTGGAAATTCCTGCTATCTTTCTAAAAATTCCTGAATTTCATCTATTTCTGCTTTGTTGAGATCATAAATATCATAAACGAATTCATCAATTTTATCTTCTTTTAATTTAACTTGTTTTTGCAATTCATTGGTTCTATCTTTTATAGAATTAAAATATTTTCTAATTTTTGCTTGAATTTCTAGGGATGGTTTAAATTTTTGTTTAGAGAATTCTCTCATTAATTCAGAAAATTCTAGTTCATAGAATTTTTTTATTTTAGAATTTATTTTTATATTATAATTTATTTCAAATAATTCTAAAAGTTCTGCACATTGTTCCTCAAAAGATTTCTTTAAAGATAGAATTTCTTTTACATTTGAAATTATTTTATTTTGTAATGTCTCATTTGCAAGGGGTAATGGAATATTATTTACAAAACTTGATGTTAATGAAAAATATCCTCCTTGTTTTTTAGGAGCACTATGTTGATAATAGAATCTAACCACTTTGGAATTTAATAATCCCAACACATAATGAATATCATAACTTTCATCGTCTATTTTTATTGAAACAACTCTTGCGTATAGATGCGATGATTTTGTTTTGTCTAATGTAAAAACATGTTCTTTAACTTCACCTGAACTTACAATTCGTTCACGATTATAATTTTCTAAGAGTCCAAATCTAACTAGTCCATACCATCTCGGTCCACCAAATTTTTCTCGAGAGTCTTTTCTTGTATCTAATTTCTTTTTATTAGCCTTAAGGTATTCATATGCCAGAGGATATTTTTTTGATATTTCTTTCTCATCAACTAATGTTGTTTTACCATTTTGTAATTTGTAAGGATAAATTACAAAAAGATGAGGTTTGATTGGCATATATCGATCTGGGTCAGTTCCTTCAAGAATGGGATGTATAATTTCTTTTTCTAAATTCATTTTTTCTAATTTTTTGTTATCAAAAAGTAACACATCATCATTACCGGTTACAATTCCTGCAACATAGCCTCCAATTTCATTTAATCTTTTATTTTTTCCAAGTTTTGCTACAAGTTTTTGATTTTCTAAAATCCATGGTTCTTCATTTAGACTATTCAGATCAATGGTGACATTTTGTGATAAATCTATTTCTTTTCCAAGATCATCTTTTAAAATTCTGAGATAATTAAAATTCGAAGGCTCTGAATTTTTTAGAATAAAGATTCCGACATATGTGGATGCATCTACAAATACTCTCAAATCGGCAAAATCAATTATTTGCAAAATTTTAAACTTTTCTAGAAGAAATTTTCTTGTTTTTCGACCATACTCTGCAATTAAAAATTGATTGGAGATTATGTAACTCATAATTCCATTTTTTTTAAGTAAAGTTTTTGCTAATTCAATAAAAATACCGGAAGCATCAATTCTACCATAGGCAGTTTTTTTATGTTTTTTAAACCAATCTGTGTGATTATAATCTAAATATTGATTTTTTATGTAAGGCGGATTTCCAATTATTATATCAAATCCTTTGTTTGGAATATCATCATGAAGTATTTCTGCAAATTCAGTTTTCCAATCAAATGCTTTTTTATCTACTTTTTTATCGTCGATAAGACTATTGCCCCACATAATTCTTTGAGAAAGTCCAATCAAACGTTTGTTTTTTGTAGCAATTTTTAAAAATAAACTTAATTTTGTAATTTCAATAGACTCTGAATTGATATCCACACCATAAATATTATTTTGAATTAATTCTCTTCTTTTCTTGTCCGTCTCATGTTCTTTATCAAAAGTAAGCTGTTTTACTACACCAGATTCTTTCTTGCCTTTTTTTGAAATGGTATAGAGACCTTGTTCATATTTGAAATTTTGAATTTCATCAATAATTTCAATCAAAATATCTACAGCTTTTACTAAGAAAGCACCACTGCCACATGCTGGATCAAGAATTTTTATTTGATCAATTTTATCTTCTAATTCTTGAATGTCATCTTTGTATTCCATTACTAACTGATGTGGTTCAGTGGCTTCATTTTTTGATAAATATGGGATAATCGTATTTTTACAAATGTGACTTGTAATGTAATCAGGAGTGTAAAATACGCCTTCTTTCTTTCTTTTTGATTTTTCCTTTGTTTGTAGTTCTTCCAAGTCACCAATGGATTGTTCAAAAATATGCCCTAGAATATTGACACTGATTTGTTCATCGGAATCATCAATGTCTTTCTCCTTCATGGCATTCTGATCTTTATGCCTAAAGTTGTATGACGCCATTTTTAGGAAATTAATAATAATTGGATTAATCTTTCCCTCATAACGATCTATGGCAATTTGATTTTCTTTATTTAATTTGATTCTTGTAGGAACTTGTACTTTTTTTGTAATTTCTTTAAAGAATTCTTGTGTTTGTAAATCATAAAAAAATGCGTTCGCATCCATCTGTTCTTTGAAAAATTCTCCATTGAAGCCAGATTTATTATCAATTTCATCACTTCCCTCATCCATCCAGGAAAAAAGTGTTTGAATATAACCTGAAATAGAAATTGTTTTTTCTTTTATTGCATCGAAATTAAGTATAGATAAGATTCCGTCAGTGAATACTCTTTTTTTAATTAGATTGTTATCTTCTGCAAAAAATAAGAAGATTAATCTATTAAGATACGTTTGAGTAATATTTATTGCATCATCATATTCTATTCTCTTTTTATCATTAAATGCATGTATGAGCATTAATCTTGTTTGATGGTAAAGTTTGTAAAAGTCGGTGGTAATGGTATCTTCTTCAATTATAGTTGCTCGTTTAGCTGTTTCAATAAAACCATTTTCTATCCCATCCTTAGAAAAAAAATGAACAAATTCCTTAATTTCAGAAGGAAGTAATTTCATTCCTTTAGGTGGGAATTTAAAATGATAACATTGTGATCTTAAATCTTCTCTTGTTATCAATACAAATTCTTCAAAATTTGTAATTACAGCATATGAAATATGAGAATTTTTTTCGATGTATGTTATAGCTTGATCAACTGGGGTATCTTGTTCTTTTTTATCATATCCTTGATGTTGGAATGGTTTCTTTTTTCTACTTTTAAGTTCAAATAAAACACCACCAGTTCCTGAATCAGGAGTATAACTATAATCTAATCTTGTATTTTTTTCTCCTGTTTCTGCTTTAATTTTGTCAAGAGGATATCCCAGTGCATTTATCATTAAATCTCTCAAATGATCTTTGTATTGTGATTCAACATCTAATATTTCCGAATCTAAATTATCTTTCCATTTTTGAATGGCGTCTCTCTGTTTTTTAACAATTTTTTCATTTGCAGAAAGCTCTTTTCGTTTAGTTTCTGAAAATAGTGTATTAGGAATTTCTACCATAACATTTCAATTTCATTTATTTCATCATTAAATGTAAAACTAAATTGGTTCAAATCTCTTTTTTAATTCCATCCAAATTCGTTCAGCGCGTCGTTCAATAAATTTTTCAAAATCATCATCCCATATTCCATAATCATTAAGATCATCAATCAAGTGGGTTTTCATAGTTTCATCAAGATTAGGATTGATTTTTTCAAATTCTTTCATATATTGTGATGGGGGTTTGGCTTTGATTTCACGTTTATTTAGAAAATCATCAACAAGTGTAATGTTAGGTATTACATTTTTCTTCCAATCCGCAATCCCCTGTTTCTTTAAAAATGCTTTAGGGAAAAAATGATGATAATTTTTACTATTTCCTCTAATCAGATATGAATTATCTAATGTCACTTCTGTGTTATCGTTAAATGATCTAGGTTCAAAAAAAGCTAGTACACACATTATTGCTTTACTTACTGATTCACCAGAGCTAAATGACCATTCTTTAATGTCATTTTTGGTCAAACTCACTTTGAATTCTTTATCATAATTAGGGGCAAGATTTTCAAGAATCATATCTATAATTTTTCCATCTTGAGCCAACTTTGATTCAACAGCACTAGTAAATCTTGATGTAAGTGCGGATTTCCAAAAATATTCTTGAAGGTATTTATCTTGGTTTGGTGTTGGTCTTCTTTTATTTTTAAAGAAAAAATAACTAAATGGAACAATTAGTGCTGGATAGGGCAATAAGTGAGATACTGGAATTTTATACACTTTTTTGAAATGATCTATGGCAGATTTTATTGAAATAATAGTATCATTCCAAACATTAATCATTTTTCCTTTTTCAAGTCCTAAAATTGTTTTACGTGTACATTCTTGCATCAAATTCATCGAAATGCATTGTAAAAGTTGTGCAGTAGGAATTTCATATGAAATAGAAGATAACTCTTCTTCAAGTTCTTCATATTTATCGCCTAAATCAAAGTTACTTTTTTCATCATATGTTTTTGCAACCATTATTTCAAATAATGTAAGTACTTTTCCAGTAGTGTTAATGCGATTAAAAATATCTACTGCCTTTTCAATTGGATATTCGTCAATTACAATTGTTGAAAAATCATATGTTTCAAAACGTTTCTTATAGAGATCAATTTTCTCCAAGTATTCTCTAGGATAATTATCTGTAAAAAAAGTAATCCCCTCATGTAATAATTCATAAACAGTTACAGATTTACCTGGTGATTTTTCAATACTTACTATATTATCTGTGTCATCTGCTTTATCTAAATCAATAAAGATATTTTTGTAATCTACTAGTTTGTTGTCTTTTTGAATTACAAGACCTTCTTTTACAACAAATAGAGATGCCAATCTTTGCTGTCCATCCAGAACATATTGAACAGATTCCCCTACTGGAGTATCAGGTAAATTTACATTTCCTAAATTTTTTATGCTTCTAAGTCGTTCTTTGGTTTTCCAAATAATGAATGTCCCAATAGGATATCCTTTGATTATACTATCTAGTAATTCTGCTGACTTTTGAAGCTCCCAAACAAAATCTCTCTGAAATTTTGGAATTTTGATTGTGCCATTTTTAATATTTAGAATTAATTCATAATATTTTCTATTATCAGGTTTAGGTTGAATAATTTCTTGAGACATTTTTTATTTATATTCAACCTTTCCGTCCTGCGATACGTGCAATGTTTTCCAATCATATGATTTAGTTTTAACTGCTTCTGCAATTGCTTTATGAAGACTTTGCATGTGTGGATTTGTGGTTTTATTTGATAGTAAGGCGACATTATCAACTTGTCCTTTATTCATCCCATTAAATACAACAAAATCAATTGGATGTAAAATTGCTTTAACATCATATGGATCATATTTTAATTTTGAAAAATTTTTGTTAAGCGACTGATTGATTAATTTTGGAACTTGTTGTCTTCCTCTTTTTCTAGATTGTTCTCTAATGTTGTTTTCCTCTTCTACAAATTTTTCTTCTTTTTTACTCATTTTTTCTTCCTTTTCATCTAGCATATCAAGCCATGTTTTTTCTGTTTTTTCTTTAGAAATTAGTTTCAAATCACTTACCCTCATTAGATTGTCACATTTTGGACACATACAGTGAATGGTTTTTAATTGATTGAACATATCGACAAACGACTTAACCATCAGTACGACACCCACTTTACATTATGATCTTGTATTGCATCACGAACTTGTTTCTGATGTTTGTTTAATGTTGCACCGCCGGTTTTGACATCCATGAACGTGATTTTATTGACCTTATTTTCAGATACTCCATCAAACACTATCATATCTATCGGTTCTGCAAGAAATCTACAGTCAGCTGGAACTAGATCAAAATTTTTATGTGCAGGTAGAATTTTTTCAATAATTTTTCCTACTCCTACTGCAATTGCAGTATTTTCAGATTTTGTTGTTGCTCTTTTTTGTTGTTCCAATAGATCATCTGCTCTTTCTTTAAGTTCATTTAGTAATTCTAGCTTTTTTGTTTCTGCTTGGGTAGGAAATTTTCCTCTACCATCAAAAAGAAGTGCTTTTGACAGGGAAAATTCATCTCCACAGTGAGGGCACTCAGCAATAAGTTTTGACTTACCTAATGTTTGAATTAAGGACGAAACATCGAGTGACAATATAATGTTCATAAATTATGAATGTTATATCATTTTTCAAGTGGTAAAGAAATTAACAAAACCTTGGAGATATTCTCATCCTTAAGGTGCACAAAGATGGGTAAAGACAGTAAGCCCAAAAAATGGTTAGTCTATGACAACTTGAACCTAAAATGTATCGAGCTAGATTTATTCACAAATTTATTTGATTATGAGGTTTCTATCCACTTTAGAAAATGTCTTTGTGCCATAGTGGAATTTTTCTTAAGATTAGTTTTTAATTCTTCATACTTATCAGCATAAAACACTTTGTTTCCTTTTCGTCTTATTGTGATGTGGTCCAATCCTGTATGATTTTCAGGCGTATTTGTAACTCTATCAAAATAAACTCTGAAGGTTTTCTTTACACTAAGATTGTATCTTTTTCTAAGATTGTAACCGTCAGGCCATTTAGAAAAAAAGAAATTCTTTTTCTGATTGTCTAGTTTCTTCTTTGTACTTCCTCAATTATGAACAGATAATTCTTGTATTCGAAAAGTGAATCAATCTCTCCTATCTCTAATTTTTCATCTAGAATTATTTCATTGGACATAATTTTTGTAAATCCTAAATCTGTTAGAAATTCTTCAATCTCTTCTTCGTGGAGTTTTGTATCTGGATTTACATTGGTCAAATTCATTCTCCAAAAAATTGTGAAATTTTCTGATTAGATTTTTTTTGCAATAATTTTTTAACATTACTCCATTTTCTTCTTATAAAAGGAGGAAGATCTTTAGAAGGATATAGTTTCATGTATGCTTCTAAATATTCTGCAGTTTGTGGATTTGACGCGTTACCTGATCCAGGATAAATTGTTTTTCCAGATTCATCCTGTACATTAAATTCTTTGTTGAGATTTTGTATTTCTTCTAATCTTTCTTTTCTTGCAACAACAGAAGCTGCCTGACATACAGCATACTTTTCATCTGCCTTGGTTTCAACAAGTACTTCATTTCCTTTAGAACGAAGTTTGTCCACAAATGATTTTAAACCTCTTTGAATGCCATAATCATCAATTATTACACATAACTTTTCTTTTCCAGAAATTGCATCACCTAACAATTCTTCATATTTTTGATCAAGAAGTGTATTTTTATTGTTCTCATCCATTTCCGATACCTCACATTTTTTTTTAAAAATTTTACAATACTTTTTGATTTTATCCAATTTATCCGATATTTCCCGCTCTTCAAGCTCCTTGATATTTGGGTTATCAAAAATTTGTTGGATATTTTTTAAATTTTCAGCGTCAACTATTACGCATCCGAGAAACATTGAACCAAATGTTTCTCCTGCACCTGACTCGTCACAACCTACAAAATATTTTACATCTAACGGAATTATGGGGGTGGGGTGTTCTATTCCATCAAGCGAATTTAATGAAAATTTTTCATCTATATCCGAAACTAATTTTGCATATGTTTTGTTTGTTGGACTTGCTTGAAAAAGCAATGTTCCCTTTTTGTAGTAGTGCACTTTGATAGATTCATCCAAAATATCAAAAGATTCTTCAAGCCCTGGAGACATTTTTGTCAAAACCTGGATTTTATATCTTAAATTGATAAATTTTTTAATTTCTTCATACATTGAAGGCGAGATATTTTTGAAGGTGTGGGATGATTTCAATTTTATTCCGATTATTCATCCCATCCAAAGACATCATAATATGATTTAGGAACTAGGTTTTTGGAATTATTTAGTAGAGGTTCAACTGCTGAATCCAAAACATAAGTCACAGCCCAATCTTGTTTACTTCGAATTGACCTGCCTAGACCTTGCAATATCTTGGTAATTGTTTGGGAAGAGTACCACAGAGGATATCTTTCCATTTTAGATTCAACCCATTTTTCAGTATAATTAGGATACGGGGATTTGGCAATGATTTGAAATCTTGACAAATCATCCTTCAAGTCTACCCCTTGCCAAAGAGATGAAGAAATTAAAACACCATCTTTTGAATTACCGTGCTCCTTTATGACATCCTCTTGTGTTTTCCCATCTTGATTTCTAGCATGACACATTCTAACTCGCTCCCTATTTTTTGAAGAGAGGTTTTTTACAATATTTTTACATCTGTCACGAGATGAAGTAAGAATTAGGCCTCTTTGGTTTTTGTGCTTGGATAAGATATCATCAATCTCTAACCATATTCTATTTTCATTTATTTTGGGACTGTGGTATGAAAGTCGGGCAGTATTTAGAAACACTACTTTGCGATTTTCTAAAGGAAATGGAGATTGTGGAGTATCTACAAAAGCTATTTCGTCTGATGAGAATCCCATATTTTGGCAAAAAGAATCCTTGTTGATTGTCGCAGACATGAAAATTTGAAATCGAGTTATGAAAAATTCTTTAACATATTTTGAGACATCAAGAGGTTTTATGACAATTGATTTGAATTTACCTTTCTTATATTCAGGCTCATTTATGATAAAATTTTCAGGATCAGATGAAATCTCTGATCTAGCTCTTGCAAATCTTTCATAATCACCATCTAGCATTCTAATTTTATTATAATCTGGATTTTCTTGATATGCTCTGCTTTCTCGAATTTCTTTGACTTTACGTGAATAAAATTCTGCAATATCGCGTACTAACTGAATAATCATTTCAATATCCGTCAGATCATAGGACTCTATTCTAATTTCACATTCCTCAATGTGTTTTTTAATAATTTCAATTCCAACGAATTGAATAATTTGGTCTTCTATCGAATGCGCTTCATCAAAAATAGAGATATTTCGATTTAGATATTCTCCATATATTCCTCGATTGTATTTGACTGTCTGAAAATAAGAGTGATAATTCCATACAGAATGTTCTGCAAGCAATGCAGAGTATTTTTGTTCATAATAAGGACAAATAATCTCTTGAAATGTTTTTTCTTCGAATGCTTGTATTCGTGGTTTGAATTTACAGTTTTGTCTTTTTCCTTCTTTAGTTCTTTCTTCACATTCACCTTTCTCACAAGAAAGACCTTGACGCATGGCAACATCATATTCTTGTAAATCAATACCCTTTTGCTCCATAGATTTGAAACATGGAAAATTGGCTTTGCCTTTAACTGGGACTAGAATTTCAAAATCTTTGATATATTGATCTTGAAGATTTTTTGAAGAAGTAACAACAAAGGAATTTTCATAACTTTTTGCCAGAGTCATTGCAATTGCAGACTTGCCTATCCCTGTAGGGGCTGAAAGTATAATTTTTTGATATCCTGACTTTAGCTTTTGCTGTACTGCATCAAGAATTTCTTTTTGAGCGTCTCTTGCTTGTAGAGTGGATGGAAAGTTATCTAAAAGACTCAAGGAATAGATTTTGTTTTTTTATCTAAAGAAGATTGCTATTTGTGGAGGATTTTTCATAAATTCTTATTTCATCCAAAAACAATTCTACAGTTATGGCAATAATTTACGGTCGTGCTGATAGTGAAAAGCAACTTTTAGATTTGTATCCAAAAAGGGTCAAAGAAATTGATGATATTGATAAAGTTGAGGAAGAAATGCAAGAAGAGCTCATGGTAGAACCCAAAGGGCTGGTAGCGAAGTTTCGAAGATGGCGATTAAAAAGACAATACAAAAAATTTGGGGAAAAAAGAGATGACCCATTTCATGCAGGAGCAAAAGGAGAGAATCAAGTCATTGAAAAATTGTCGCAACTTGGTGATGAATATCATGTCTTATGTGGAGTAAGGCTGGGGTTATCCCACTATATCTCATACAATGAAAAAAAGAATCTAAAATCTGCTCAGATTGATTTTGTAGTAGTTTCAAAAAAAGGCGTATATGCAATTGAAGTAAAAAACTGGAGTGATAATTATGTTAATCAAAAAAATTACTTTAGCCCTCATGAACAAGCAGGAAGAGCAGGTAGGCTGTTGTGGCATATTTTAAAATCATGGAGAAAAGCCCCCAGAGTTACCAGTGTGGTGTTATCCATTAAAGGAAATATCAAATACGATCCAAAATACAAAATGGTTTTTGTATCTGATATCAATAAAATAAACAATCTTCTTGAAAATCAAGAAGGCACACTATCGGATAAAGAAGTAAAAAAAATCGTTAAGAAATTGAAAAATCACGTTACTAAATGAAGTTTACGAGAATCGTCAGAAATCTACGAGTAATTTGGGGTATTTCTATTTTTATTGATTATAGATAAACTCGCTAACACTTTAAAATAATTTTTCACGACCAGCCAACACCGGTTAACAAAAATTGTCTTGCAAACCAAGCTAATACGGATTAGCTAAACTCCGCACATAACTGGGACTTTTTTAGATACAAGTTACCGCCGTAGTCCAGTTGATGCAGGAAGAGATCCTTGAAGTACAAAATGAATATCGGAACTAAGAGGATTCAACATATGGGGAGGAGAATCCACAATAACATTATCCGAAATTACACTAGAACAACTAAACCCTGTTACACCGGATCCGATTCATTATATCTTTGAAGGTGTCATCTATGAATGGGTAATCATAATTCTTGCCATGACATTTGCAGCATTTATGAACCTCAGAATTGTCAAAAAATATAGCTCAGACAGATAAACCTGAAAATTGGGAAAACTTATCAATGTCTTTTAATTTGTTGTATACATATCATTTTGATGATCCAAGATAAAGACAGACTTGTTCAGGAATTCAGAACTATCTTAGATATGGATAACTACGATCATAATGAGATAAATGAAAAACTTGCTGAAATCATAAAAGATGTAAGAAAGTTACATCCTGCTGGCAGAGATGACTGATCTGTCATATATGATGAATTTATGAACTTGTGACTTACTGTAAACGTGAGGATATTTCAATAGTGATACTTTTAGGCGTGAAACACACATTGTAATTATAATGAAAATATGCCCCAAAGATGAGATAATAAGTGATTTTGTAGGCGTAATTGGACAGATTGGCAAAAAGCCTTCTGATGAGATAGAACTAAAACTGCAAAAGATAGTTAGCAAAGTCCGACCCCATATTCACTAGGTAACTTGACTGCTATCATCCTCATTTGTAACACCCCATAGTTTCTACCTTTTAAGATAATCAGCATTATGATGTATCTGTGAAAACAATCAAACTACAACATAGAACATATCTTGGAGCAGACCGAACAACAAAATATCTTCAGTACAGAATCAACATACCTGATGACATTATCAAAAGATTAGGTTGGGATCAAGGGAATCAAATAATTCTAAATGTCAATCACAAAAAGAAAATAACCACATTTTGGAACTTTTTTAGAGACAAGTTACTACCTTAGTCCAGTCGGATTCGACAGATGCGTCCAAAATTATGTCCATTTTAGTAAGTGAATCCCATCCGATTTGCAGCATCTTTGATTTCTATCTCTAAAATTCATATCGGAATCAAAAATAGAATATCTAGCGACATACAGATCTTGAGATCCGTATCTTTGCTAGTTGAGTGAATAACAGTTCCAATTAAGGATTCTTGGTTAACCCCGTTAATCTTCGTAAATCCAGTTAACCATCCTAGTTTATCAGAATTAAACGATTTGTACACAATTATGATCTAGATTTAAGACAACATGAATTTGGAATAAGACAAACACCATCTAAACCTAAAAAGATTCAGATTGCAAACTGTAACGTTTGTGAAGAAAAAGGGCCTACTCCTATATTCACATACATGTTATGCGTTTAACATGATTTGAACTTAAAACCAATATGCAAACTTTTTGAAAATTCTAATGATGATTATAATCTTGATTTAAGGTCACACGGAATCCCGCTATATTTACCCCTTGCACATTATACTCCCAACTCAATTTGAACCATTATCCCAGATTTTTTTCCTTTTAAGCAAATGACTCATCATTTTTCGTGAAGTTTGATTTCAGTTCATCACATGAAGGGTTTGTCTTTTCAATCCCGTTGATGATTGGAATTGCGTTTATCATTTTTGCAGCATTGATTGGAATATCCCAGGGATTCGTAGAGGTGGGAGGTTTGCTTGTACCTGAGCTAATCACTGACATGCCCACTTTCTTTGACTATGATGATGTGACGGGTAACATGATACTTGATTTGGATGGCAATCCTGCATCAAACGAGAGAATTGATCTTTACTGGTTGTTGGTGTCAATTTCCGTAATTATTCTGATTGCAGTTGCAATGATTGCAGTTTTGGGTTATGTCTTTGAGATAGTGAGATGGATTCATCCTGGAATTGTCATTGGAATCATAAAAAAGATTGTCTTGTTTCTGATTATATTTTTGGTGTTCCCCTTTGTCTGGGATATTTACGCGATAATCATTGAGAATTTTTCACTGTTTTTATTGGATCCATTTGGAACGGGAGATGATCCCTCAAACAGAACATTGGAGTTGTGGCGTGCCATGGGAAGCGTAATTCCAGTTGATATCTTTGATCTTGATGCATGGGCCTCGGCATTTACGGATCCTGGTACGTTTGCTCAAGGGATGATGAAGGATGTTTTTCTGGCATTATTCAAGGGGTTTGCAGTGATGTTCATGACTGCAATGATGTTTATCATTTCTACAATACGGATTTTGTTGACAATAATTATTGCAATGTCAATTCCATTATTGCTCACACTGAGTCTGATTCCAATGTTCAGGTCAGTTAAGGACATGTTGTTTAAGAATCTGATAGGACTGAGCATTGCACCTGTCTTTTCAGCACTCGTGCTGACTACTGGTTTGGCATACCTTGACTCTACAACACTTCCTGCAATGCAGGATTGGTTTGCATCACTTGCAGTAGGATTTCTTGCGGTGTTCTTTCCTGTAATGCTTGCACCAATGCTAGGCAACATTGTGACTCAGGTCGGACAGATGATGTCCACTGCAATTATGGCTGGTTCCATGGTTGGAGGGATGGTGGGACAGGGTGCACTTGGCGGTGTTGCAAAGTCTTTGGGCAGTACAGCAGATAGTGCTGCTGCAATGGCTGGAATGAGTGGTGCAACAGCAGGTCTTGGAAGGCTTGGAGGAGGAGGAGGAAATTCTGGAATAAAGCCACCAGTCTCTTCACAGGAACTGGGAATGGCGGGAATGGGATCTACACCTTCAATGGGTCGTATGTCAAGAGGAAATGCACCAATGGCTTTTGGAAATGATGCATTAGCAAAGACATCTGGAGTAATTGAGCATACGCCAATGTCATTTGGAGAGAAATTCAAGACAGGAATGAAGGGGGCTATTTACGGCGGAGGTACAGGTCTTGCAGCAGGTAGCCTAAGGGCTGCAGGTCACGCAATGCATGTGGATCAGGCAGTAAATCCGATGGTTCATGACATCCAAAATGCTGGAATGAACAAGGCATTTGAAGTAGGGCAGATCAGTGTTGCAAATCATTCCCTCAATGACATTTCAAAATCTATGACAGCGATGGAACCGCCACAAATCAATATGGAAACAACACAATCTGTAATGCCTGATACTGGAGATTCAGCCAGATTGATGACAAATCCGGGAGATGTAATTAACAGCATGGAGAATCTTGACAGAGTTCATAATAGATTTGGTACTTTGGAGGGAAAGCAAGAGTACTTGAATGTACAAAGAAATAATGTTCCACACTTTGAATCACTAAAGCCAGAAATTCAAAATCAGATAGATCAAAGACTAGTAGAACAGCTAGAGAAGCATCCATTCAGTGCTGAGAAAATTGTTGATGAAGTTAGAGGAACAAGAGGAAGAACTTTCCAAAATAAACTCTAAAAAAATTATTTATTTTTCTTTTGTTGTTTTTCCCAATCGTTATTTTCTTTTCCCCATTGTTTCATCGTCTTTTTGTATTCTTTGGGATCATAGGGTCTGCCCACGTTGGCTCTTAAAATATTCAATGGCATCTTCACTAAACCTATCATAAATTCACAAGCAAACAAATATTCCTGTTCAGTAAGATATCTTCCTAATGCACTAATCCAAGATTCTGATCCCGTAGTGTACAGATATGCATTTTCTTGAGTTTCAGGTTTTAGAGTTCCTTTGACAATTTCTTTAGTTAGCATCACATCATATAATGTTGGCAAGGCATACCATGTTGGTTGTTCTCTATCATCTTTTTGTAAAATAGATGGCAATCCACATCTAAACTGAATCTTTTCTTCTTCGATAATTATTCCAATATTTGTAATGTTTTCCATTTCATATTTTACTTGAATATCTCTAGTTCTTGAATTTTCTAACTGAAAGAAATAATTATTTAATGTAATCCACGCACTCTGCTTCTCATCATACCATGCATCATTCCAAATGTACTCATCTGGAATATTCTGAGGAATAATTGGATGTCTGAAATATTCCATTTTCTTGGAATATTCTATTGCCTTTGTAAGTTCTGCAATGTTTGATTTTGCAGTTGATATTTTTTCTATTGTTTGTAGTCTTTCTTGTTGCTTTCCTGTAGTTTCATCAAAACTACTTTCTAGTTGTTCCACTGCTTTTTGATTCTCTTCTAGCATTTTTTCCAAAAATGGAACCTGAACTCCCTCACGTAATTTTTGATTCTTTGGTGAAAACATCAACAATATACGCCCCAATTTCTATAAAAGACCTCTTGAGAATTTGACAGTGCCAAAAAACAAGTATTTTTCTCGTTATTGGTAAGCATGTATCTCATCTCACATACTGGCTTTAGGAAACTAATATTCAGCAATAACTGCATACCGTATAATAGGGCCCTATATTATATTAGTATTTAGGGCCCTATAAATTAAATATGGGTGGATATTATCTGATATAAGATATTGAAACTACAGAGAAAATTAAATCGCAAAATAGGTGATGAGGCATATTTCAAATGGTACATACCTGTTTCGCCTGATGATGTTGTCAAATTAAAATGGAAAAAGGGTGAATCACTTTCTGCAAAGATTTCAGGCAAGAAACTAGTGATTGAAAAAGAATAGCCAAACATACAAAGACAAAACACGTTGAATTAATCCTTAATGCTATATTGATTGTCTTTTATGCAAATTAATATTTAGACTGTGTGAGATTCGAATCCCATATTCTCAAAGATGAACTTGAAAAGTTGGAACAAATTACTGGAATGAATACTGGATATGAGATAGTCTGGACTCCTAAAATAGAATCTAAAAAAGAGGGCGAGGTACTAGAAAAAACAATTCACATCTATTCATGCAATTTGGAAGATGCTATCCATACATTGCAGCACGAATTTTTTGACATTCTGGTTTGCAGAACCAACAAGCCATACGTTGAGGTCATCAATGCATTGCTATCTGTAATATCTGAAAAGACATACCAGGAAAAAGAGGATGTTGTAGAGATTCTAGTCCGACTGACCAGATGTTCTGATTTGATTTCTGCGAAGAATGATCTTGCCGTTGCTTAGCTCCTTTACGATACTCCAACCATTCTCAACAC
>Ga0224498_10000043_pt1 | contig 26733 bp, 22 predicted proteins | sample SF_Jul11_sed_USG_5_FD_167971 | JGI IMG/M metagenome (GOLD analysis project Ga0224498, IMG submission 167971) | Sediment microbial communities from San Francisco Bay, California, United States - SF_Jul11_sed_USGS_21 | ecosystem: Environmental > Aquatic > Marine > Sediment | place: USA...
AGTCGGGTGGGGTAATTGTTGGCGTGATTTACAGCAAGAGGATCCGGAACGATAAATGATCCTTGCGGTGAGTATCCGGTTCCGGAATAATTAACCGCGTACCCGCGAAAATAGATTTTAGTCCCTGCAACCAAACCCGTGAAGTCCGTGCGGACATGGGAGAAAGACCCCAACGCGGTGCCGCCTTCGGCCAATTGATGCTCCGTTATCGGCGGTCCCGTCGTGTTCCACACCGTTCCCCGTTCAATAATGGGAGGATCGCCTCCGTCAGTGGCTATGGTCGCTCCTATTGTGGCGCTGGGTAGATTGATTTCCGATACTGTTGGATTTGACAAGGTCGGTGCGGTAATTGGTGGTGGTGTGGTTTCGCATTCGTAATAGTCGCTGATAAAGGCGAATAGTTGAGTATAGTTGGCCTTTTTCTTGGGATGGCTCTCTATATACTGGCACCATTGCTCATCTGTCCATTCCGTCTCGTCCACCAAGCCCAATTCTTGGCTGAATAGTCTTAGGTCCTGCTGGTCCACCACCCCGTCCCCATTCATATCACTCTTATCCCAATCTTTTTTGCCGGCCTGAGCCACTCGGGGGTGGCTATCCAGACTGATCAGAGAGCCCCAAGGATTTAGTTCAAAGGCCACCAGCAGTGCGACAATAAACAAGAGCTTCCAAAATTTTTTCAGTTTTTTTCGCGAATCCGGGCTGAATAAACACATAAAAAGTCCTTATTAATTAAATTTGATGAAACGGCCGTGTCGAAAAAATCCACGAAATTTACCGTATTCAATTTTTCTTTTGATTATGGTTCCTTTGATAAAGCAAAAGGGATGCCATGATTATACTTAATTTTACCTTTATCGGAGTTGCTTGGAAGATTAAGATGGGATTCGCTTTAAGACTTTGAAATATTTATAAAATAAGTTTTTATATTTTTGCAGCCAATGGTTTTATATCGAAAAATTGAGACAATGGAGGGAGGTCCCGTGATGATGTTTTTTTGAAAATTGTATGAATTCGGATCAACACTGTCTGGAATGAATGATTCAGCAGTAAACTCAGATGGTTAGAAATGTTCGAAATTCGTACACACCATCGCGGCGAAAACATTTCAGCGGCTTACAGCAAATTGTTACAGGAAACGATTCAATGGAAACATATTTTTGGGAACTGCTATCGACAATGGAATGGATGGATGCCCAGGTCATTTCAGCAAAGCGGGTCGAAACGATCGCCGGCTGATATCGTGTCTCTTATTGAACTTTCGCAACGTCCTCTGAGACCTGGTATTTTTTTAGTTTGCCATAAAGTGTGCTGCGGCTGATTCCCAGTTGCAAGGCCGCCTTGGATTTGTTCCAGCTGCACTCCTTGAGGACATCAATGAGAAGCTTTTTCTCATGATCTACCATAGTCCCTGCCCTGTTCCGTTCCGCAGGTAACGAAAGGGTATCATTGTTGATCAGAATTGAAGGCAGGTGGGCCACCTCGGTCCGTTGACCTTTGCTCAGTACAACAGCGTGTTCAATGGTGTTTTCAAGCTCACGGACATTTCCCGGCCAGGGATAATCCAAGAGGCGCCGCATCGCTTCCGAGCTAAAATCTTTCACATCATCCCCATGTTCAGCGGCGAATCTTCGTTGAAAATGACGGGCCAAAAGCGGAATGTCGTTGCGCCGATTTCTGAGCAGCGGCAAATGAATCGGAATGACATTCAGGCGGTAATAAAGGTCTTCCCGAAAATTACCCCTTTTGACTTCCTGAATCAGATCTTTGTTGGTAGCGGCGATAATGCGTACATTCACCGCCAAGGTCTGCTCACCCCCCAGGCGCTCGAATTTTTGCGTCTGGAGGACCCTCAGCAGTTTGATTTGGGAGGGTAGGGGGATCTCGCCGATCTCATCAAGAAAAACCGTGCCGCCGTCGGCCTGTTCGAATCGACCCATTTTTTTTCGGATCGCACCGGTAAACGCCCCTTTCTCATGGCCAAAAAGCTCACTTTCCAGCAGGGTGGACGGATACGCCGCACAGTTAATCACAACAAAAGGTTTGTCATTACGCAAGCTTTCCTTATAAATGGCCCGTGCCACCAGCTCCTTGCCGGTTCCAGTATCACCCTGAATTAAAATCGTCGCATCCGTATGGGCAATGTCCTCGATGAGCTTGTAAATGGTTTGCATCTTGGGGTCTTTGCCGATGATGCCGGAAAACTCGGACATGCTTTCGATGCGTTTTTGAAGAAAACAAATTTCTTCCTGATGCAAGATAGCCCTTTTGATGGATCCCGAGGCCTGCTCGAGAATCAATGCAATCAGCTTTAGTTTGTTTTCATCACACAAGCAATCCTGAGAACAGACAATAACCAGAGCACCCTGTGTATAGTTCTCGATTCGAAACGGTATGATGGTTTGTTGGCCGTCCAGGGGAACGTCATCCTGAATCAGCGGGGAAGGAAAAGATATTCCGGGGGAGGTGTTAATGCTGTTCATTTCTTTCAGACTGTTGGAGATGTTTTCAATCAGTTCTTTTTCTTCCAGAATTTCCACTCCTTTGTCAGAGAGAATAAACAGCGAGTTTAGATCGCTGCTAAAAGCAAAAAGTTTCATATACCGGGTGTTCAAGATCTGCTGGAATTTATTAATGAGAAAAGAACCGACACCACCGAGTTTCTGCTGAATTCCAACTTGTTTCAGAACCTGGCAAAATGTACTCATCTCATCATGCGCGCTCTCGAGTTCTGAGGTTTTTCCCTCCAGTTTCTGAGTATAATCCTCCACGCGGTCCGCCATTTCATTAAAGGACTCGGCAACCTCTCCAAATTCATCCTCTAGTCCCTTTAATCGAAAATCTAAATTGCCGCTTTTTAAGTTTCGCGTGGCCATCAGAATTTCTTTGATTGGCTTGGTGATTCCTTTAACAAAAATAAATCCTAATCCCACGGCAAAGAAGGGCGTTATGCTGATCAGTAAAAAAAGAACCGTATTTGAATTGGAAATGTCACTGAGAGAAAATTTGGTTTTTTCTGAAAGTTTGACCGTTGCCAGGTGTACCATGCCATTGACGTCAGCCAATAGGTTTTCCGCCGCCCTGTAAGCCTTGTCGTCTTCAATCCGAAGTCGCGCTTCATTTGCCCGAATCGTCATCACCCTGCTAATCAATTGTTTGTAGCTCTCAATATCGTCCTTCAAGGAGGTAAGCATTGTAACAACTTCCTCACTGTGATGACATTCAAAACAGGAATTTGTCATGTCTTCCATGGAATTCACATTGCTTATAAACGTCGAAACACTTTTGGAATAGGGTGTCCTTTTTAAATGCAGGTCGGCTTGCACATTTTTAATTCGGATCAATAACTGCTTTCTCTGGGTTTCTATCTGGTACAGACTGATGAGATCTTGCAGCTTTGTAGTTGATGATGCAATGGTTGAGATGATATAGATCCCTCCCAGGATAAAAACGATCGAATAGATGCTTAATGTTATGAGAATTTTTTTCTTCATTATTCATTCGTGTATTCATAGGTTGAAAGTTTGATTCCTATATGGCTTAAAAGTTTGTATACATTGACATAATCAATGTCTGTCGTCTCAATGAACCTCTGCACACCGAAATCATTTAGTACTTTTATGCCATCCGATTCCTTGTCCATATTTAACAGCGTTTCCTTTATTTTTTTCTTGAGAGATTCGTCCAGATCTTTTCTTACAGCCAGCCCGTTTTCCGGTACTTTGGACGATTCTGCGAGGATATCCAATTCATTGTTGATTCTGGGGTCTTTATCTGCAATCCTGAAAAAAACGGTATTTTTTGCGGCCCCGACATGTGCCTTTCCATTTAACACATCATGAACTGCATCTTCGTGGGTTCCGGTAAAATAGGTTTCTTTAAAAAACGTTTTGTAATCTTTAATCCCATTTCTTTTAAAATATGCCATTGGAAAAAGATGACCGGCGGTTGTGGCCTTATCCACGCATGCGAGAATTTTTCCTTTCATGTCTTTTATGCTTCTGATGCCGCTGTCCTTCCTGACAAAAATCATTCCATAGTATTCAGAAACGCCGAGATTGTTTTCCGGTCTGACGATAACTTCAACACCGAGTTTGGAATGCGCCAGAGTATACGTAAAACTTCCAAAGAAGGCGGCATCCAAACCTCCAGAGACAAAATTATCAACGATATTTCCATATCTCGTAAGAATAATGAGGTTGATATTTGTCTGGATCTTTTTTGACAAATAGTCGGCAAGGGGTTCATATCGTTTGAGCTGGTGAAATATGTCGTGCTCGGGAATAAGACCGACATTGAGGGTGGTCTCGTATGTTGCCTTCTCTGGTTTCGGCTCTTTCGCGGGTTCCGTGCAGCCGAAGATAAAAATGATACATATACAAGATAAAAAGAAGATTTGGCTAATACGCGTCATGTTTTGCCATCCTGGTTTAATGATCTTTATTATGCCTTAAGGTTATGGTTGTTATTGTTACGGGCAGTCATGTATGATTGTACATCATTGTACTGTACACTGTAACGTTTTGCTGCACGATATTACCACAATGTAGCACTTAAGTCAATAGAAGTGTTCAATTTTGTTAGCTATAAAATTAATTAATTGTAATTTTCGCCTCATGTATAACGATGTTCATATGTTGTACACGCCACTGATCCCACATTGCGGGAGTTAAAAACATCTTAATCGATTGAACTGGAATATTGGAGTGTTGGCGTAATGGGAAAACCAATTTTTTTAACCCATCACTCCATGCCTTTCTCCCACTACTCCAGCACGCCATCATTCCGGCCGGCATATACGGTAGACTTCACCCCTCTGGGGTGACACCAAAGCCGGGTCCTCTATGCCCGGATTCTTTACTATTGATGAACGCTTTAATCCTTTGGTACGTGATTTCGGAGTTTTTTATACAATCGCCCACAGAAATCCCACCCCGATAATTACCCCCCAAAAAGAGACCTGAATTGTCCATCTCAAATTTTTCAAAGTATCTTTCGTGTTCAATATATCCCAGGGTATACTGAGGAATTCCCTTCGGCCACATCCGTTCTTCAATAAATGTAGGGTTTTCTTTTACATCAATTTTCATTATCTCTTTGAATTCTAACAGCACCTTATTGACGAGTTTTTCATTCTCATTTTCTAAAAGCTCCGGGGATCGTGCTCCGCCAATAAATAAGGTAAATGCTGCCAGATTTTCTTTTGCCCGGTATGGAAAAATAGTTGAACTGAAGATTGCACCCAAAAAAGGTTTCTTTTCCTTCTCCGGTATTAAAAATCCAAATCCGTCCAACGGCTGACCGATGGCATCCTTCCTGAACCCGAGATATAATACTTTTACGGGCGGATAATAAATTTCGGTCAAATGCTTGGATAATGCCACGTCAAAATCGCTAAAAATAGATGCAGCTGTATAGGCAGGAACCGCGGATATAACGATATCAAAAATATTTTCTTCTGACGAACCCCCTTGATGGTATAATACGTTAAATTTATCTCCAAATTTCATTATCTTTTCAACACTGCAATTGTACTTGACTTTATTGCTCAACTTGCCGGCGATGGCTTTGGGCAAATCCTGCATACCGTTTTTGAAAGAAAATAAGCGCGCATGTTGTTTGGATACTTCAGCCTGTTTTTTTCTTTCCCTTGCTCCTAGAATCAATCCTTTGACAAGACCGCCATACAGTTCTTCGAGCCGGTATAACTTTGGAAACGCGGATTGAACGCTCAATTGATCGGGATTTCCAGCAAATACTCCCGCAACGAAAGGATTTATTGCATAATCTAAAAATTCCTGGCCGAGTCGTCTTTTAACAAATTCAGAAATGCTCTGGTAATATCCGTCCTCTGATTTTCCGATAAACGGTTCCGCGAGTAGGCGTAACTTGGCTTTGGTTGAAAATAATCCGGTTTTTAAAAAAGCGGTCGGACCTGTTGGCAGGGCATAAAGCCGATTGTTTTTGAGAATGTATCTTTTGTTCGCTGTTTCGCTGGCATAAATCATTTCATTTTTAAGCCCCACCTCTTTAACAATCTGGCCGATTAACGGTGTCGTTTCTAATCCGCTGTTTGGCCCGTAATCGATCAGGAATCCATCCTTACGCCGGGTTTCCATGGAACCCCCCGGCTCATTTTTGGCTTCAAGAACCGTCAGATCAAAACCATCATTGTTTAACCAGAATGCAGTTGACAGCCCCGATATGCCGGCGCCCAGAACTATGATTTTCATTTTGCGCTTATCCATTTTTGATTTGGTTTCGATTGGAGACTTCTCCCAGGTCCAGCGCATCAACGACGATTTCTTTTAGCGCTTCGATAAACGTTTTGGAATTGTTCAGCCCTTTCATCACAATGAAATTTTCAATACCGAGTTTATCGGCAATCGCGCGGTATTCGATATCAAGCTCAAACAGGGTTTCAATATGATCTGATACAAAGCTTACGGGAACAAGCAGCAGCTGTTTTTTCTTTTTTGCTGCCAGCTCTTCGATCATTTCATGGGTTGAAGGCTCCAGCCATTTTAAGGGGCCGACTTTGCTCTGAAAGCAAACATGATGGTCATGTGAAAAATCGCGCGCTTCCATGACATACTTAATGGTCGCCTCGATTTGTTCTTTGTAAGGATCTCCGCTTTTAACGAGACGCTCAGGCGTTCCGTGCGCGCTGAACAGAATCTGAATCTCGTCACGCACATTTTCGGGAAAGCGCATCATCGCCTCGTCAATCCTTTCATTGATCGCTGAAATGTATATGTGGTTATCAAAAAAAGCGTCAACATATTTCATCCGAGCCGACTCACCCTTATAAAAACGCTTCCACTCATTGAATGCCGATCCGGTGGTGGTTATGGAATAATGGGGATAAAGGGGAAGCAATACGATCTTATCAAAGTTGTTCTCCGATAAATTTCCGGCAACAGTTTTTATGTTTGGATGCCAGTATCGCATGGCAGTATAGACCTGAGTCTCGGGCAGTAATTCCTGTAATGCTGTCTCGAGCATGGATCTTTGAACTTCGGTCCACTCATTGAGCGGTGATTTCCCCCCGATCTGACGATAGTTGTTGCTCACGTGGGGTGCCCGCCGTTTAGACAATATTCTTGCAAATATTTTTTGACCGAAAGGTATCTTAATAATATCCCGGTCACTGAACAGGTTGAACAAGAAGGGTTCTATGGCGTCCAGAGAATCAGGCCCCCCCATATTAAGTAGTATTACTGAATATTTGCTCATAGCGTCTTTGAATCCCGGTACGATAGGTTAATCAAAGGTCATTCACAGACAGATATTGATACGATATTCTCATAGAGATTTTACCGTGTTGTTTATTTAAAAAACCATCTGAAAATAATATCAAATTTAAAGGTCGGGGGAAAGATCTGTGTATAATTCTTCCATGATGGTTTTTGCCCCCTTTGATGCCAAGAGATCTGCCAGTTCCACCCCGATTATTTCAGATGAATCCACCGGTCCTGACAGGGTGTCCTTAATCACGGTGGTTCCGTCCAGCGTGGCAACAAGGCCGCAAAGGGTAAATGTATTTTCCTCGATTTTTCCATGGGCTGCAATCGGTACCTGACAGCCCCCTTCAAGTCGATTTAAAAAAGCGCGTTCACCCATGACAATCGACTTTGTTTGCTGATGTTCCAGGGCAGCAACTATCGGTCCGACCCTGGCGTCATTTTGTCTGGTTTCGACACAGAGGGCACCTTGGCCTGCTGCCGGGAGCATTATTATTTCATCCAGGTATTCTGTTATTCTGTTTTCAAAGCCGAGACGTTTTACACCTGCAGCGGCTAAGATAATGGCATCAAGATTTTCGGTTTCAACCTTTTTAAGCCGTGTATCTATGTTGCCTCTTAAGGGCGATATCACCAGGTCCGGTCTGACACGGAGAAGCTGGGCGGATCGCCGGAGGCTGCTTGTGCCGATACGGGCATGTGGCTTGAGTTCGGATAAACGCAACCCATTTTTAGATATAAGGACGTCTAGCGGAGATTCACGCTTCGGTATTGCGCCAATGCACAAGCCTTTCGGGATGTCACCCGGCATATCTTTCATGCTGTGTACCGCAAGGTCAATTTTACGATGTAAAAGAGCATCCTCTATTTCTTTGACAAAAAGCCCCTTGCCCCCGACCTTGGCAAGAGGTACATCGAGGATCTTGTCGCCTTTGGTTTTTATGATAACAAGTTCAAAAGAAAACGAACGATGTTTGGAATTTAAAGCCGATTTTATCCAATTCGCCTGCCACAATGCAAGCTTGCTGCCGCGAGTGCCTATTTTAATTGCTTTTTTCATCAGTGCCTACACGTCTTTCTACTTTTATACGGTTCTTGAATAACGGGCATTGTCTTCTTGCCGTTCAATGTAACCGTCAAAATTTATCGCTATGTTTCGTACCAACATTCTGCCCATTGGTGTTACCTTTAAAGATCTGTTCTCAATGACAACAAGATCATCGGCGATCATCTCTTTGAGGTTGCCAAGCCCCCAGTCAAAGTAGGTTTCAAAATCTATGTCGAATTCATTTTCGATTGATTTAAAATCGAGTTCAAAGTCGCACATTAATTTTGTGATGACACGCCTGCGCAACAAATCGTCGTCATTCAAATAGTACCCTCTGGCTGTCGGCAAAATATTTTTATCCAGTAAAGCAAGATACTTTTTCTCTTTCTTGAAGTTTTGGGCATAAATTCTTCCAAACTGGCTAATGCTCGTTGCACCCATGGCGTAAAGATCCGTACCCGCATGTGTACTGTAACCTTGAAAGTTTCTGTAGAGTTTTTTCTCTCTCAGTGCCACCGCAAGCTCGTCATCCGGCTTGGCAAAGTGATCCATTCCGATGAAGACGTAACCTGCATCCGTAAGTTTTTCGATGGACATCTTTAGAATGTTGAGTTTTTCTTCGGCCGTGGGTAAGTCCTCGGGCTTGATCAGCGACTGATGCTTTTTAAGCCAGGGAACGTAGGCAAAGTTAAACAATGCAATTCTGTCAGGATTAATATCGACAACCCTATCTATCGTCTTTTCAAAGGTTTCAGCAGATTGGTAGGGAAGCCCGTACATGATATCGAGATTAATGCTCTCAAATCCCATCTCTCTAACCCAGGCGACAACCTGTCTGGTCATGTCCTCCGGCTGGATCCGATTGACAGCTTTTTGAACCTTTTTGTTAAAATCCTGCACGCCCATACTGATTCTGTTGAAGCCACCGTTTCTCAAAGCGGCGAGATGTTCTCTGGTTAATTCCCTGGGGTCAATTTCACAGCCGGTTTCAGCGTCTGGATTAAATTCGAAGTGGGTGTTAATATAGGAACTCAAATCGTTGATTTCATCTGGATTTAAATGTGTGGGGGTGCCGCCGCCCCAGTGAAGTTGAGCGACTTTTCTCTCTGATGACAGATGGGAGCGTATCAAATCAATTTCAAGCTTCAAATATTTAACATAGTTTCTGATTCTATCCCTGTTCCGGGTTACGATCATATTGCAGCCGCAGAAATAACAGAGCGTATCGCAAAAGGGCAGGTGAAAATACAAAGACAAATCAGGCAGATGGTTTCCTTGATTCGTCTTAACTATTTCATCGATATAATTTTCATGGGTAAACGATTCATTAAAATGCGGCGCCGTAGGATAACTGGTATATCGCGGCCCTGGTTTGTCATACTTTTTTATGAGTTCTACATCTATCTTAAACAAAATTTACCCCCAAATTCATGTTTCGCAAGTGGAAACTTAATTTGTGCCCAATATAGACGTTTGGATGGGCACTAATTAAAAGCAGTCCCATATTGATTTAATTTAGCATTGCTTCGTTCATCGACGTAGTGTTCTATTCATCATTGAGGTGATAAACAACGCTTTCCTCTTTAACAACGTTGACCAGCGCTTTAAGGTTTTCGGGAGGTACATCGGGCAGTATCCCGTGCCCCAGATTGAAAATATGCCCGCTTCCATTACCAAATGCGTTTAAAATCTTAACGGCCTCCCGCTTAATTTTTTCATGATCGGCATAAAGAACCGTTGGATCAAGATTTCCTTGAAGCGCAACTTTATCCCCAAATTTTTCCCTGACCTGTCCAATATCCATGGTCCAGTCCAGGCCCAGAACATCAGCGCCACTATCAGCGAGTTGATCTAAACTGAAATGCACCCCTTTGGCAAAGACAATTAATGGTTCATCGTTTCGTTTTACCTGGGAAATTACTTTTGTTATGTATTTCATAGAAAACGATTCAAAATCATCTTTAGAGAGAATTCCACCCCACGTATCAAATATTTGAACGGCATTTACACCTGCCTCAATCTTGGCGCTTAAATATACCGAAACCGCATCGGCAATTTTGTTTAAAATGCTATGGGCCAGTTTGGGATTACTGTAGATTAGCTTTTTTGCATTTGAAAAAGTCTTTGAGCCCTGGCCTTCAACCATGTATGTTAATAATGTCCATGGCGATCCGCTGAAACCGATTAAAGGGACCCGTCCATTTAATTCACTTTTCGTCAATGAAATGGCATCGAGCACATATTTCAAATTGTCGGTCGGGTCGATATCCTTGAGAACTTTGGCGTCAGCTTCGTTTCTGATGGGGTTGGGGAATACCGGGCCCCGACCTTCATGCATTTCAAATGGCATTCCCATTGCTTCAGGAATGACAAGAATATCGGAAAAAAGAATGGCGGCGTCGACCCCGATGATATCGATCGGCTGTAATGTAACTTCGGCTGCAAGCTCAGGAGTTTGACACATGGTAATGAAATCGAATTGTTGACGCACGGCGCGATACTCCGGTAAATAACGCCCGGCCTGGCGCATTACCCATATTGGCGTTCTTTCCACCGGCAGTCGCTTGCAGGCGCGCAGGAACAAATCATTTTTAAGATCAGCCATATCCTCCTCCCATCATTTTTTTTCTTTAAGTGTTTGAAGTATTTGGTCAACGGATTGTCCATTGGGTGCCAACGCAACCGGGTTCAACGCTACGAGTTCTTCCCAGGCCTTAATAGCGCCTTCAATATCATTTAAGTCATGCATCAGCACAATACCTTTATTGAAGCGGGAGGTTTCGTGTTTTGGATCTACTTTGATCGCCCTATCAAAAGTTTTGACGGCTTCATCCGGCTGGCCGCTCCGGCGGTACATAACCCCCAGGTCAGTGATGACGTTGGCATTGTTCGGATTTAGCGCTAAAGATTTATTATAGGCTTCAATGGCTTTCTGGTAGTTGCTGGAGTCAAAATATAGATTCCCCAACTCTACCCATGCTGAGACATCATCAGGGCTTTGAGCGGTTATTTTTTCAAGCTTTAAAATTTTGACTGCCGTATCTGTCGAGACATCCGGCCTTGTCTGATTTGTCGGTGCCGGCATTTGTTTGGCTGATACCTGAGCGGATTGACCGGATCCGGACTTATAGACAGTAAAAACAACGCCTCCGAAAAATCCTATAGAGAGGGCAACCAGTATGGCCAATGTTAAAGTTTGTTTTTTAACATAACCATCTAAATCGATGTTTTGTTTTTTTCCCATGTTAACCATCCTTGAATGTAATTTCTTTAATATATATCGGGTTCTGACTTTGCTAATGCTAAGTTTTCCGGTATCCATACTTTTTATCTACCAGTTGAATGACCTGGTCGACGCTTAATTTCTCTTTGAGTTTGTTGCGAATAAACTCTTTTTCCTCCACTGCACCTCGAGGCATGTCACAGGTACATTCAACCAGGGGAAGTTCTCCGCAACCGCCGCAGGCACAGCTGAAATTAGAGGCAACCAGGCGAACCTGCGCCTCTAGACCCCCAGTTGATGGGGGGGCGGATGTGAATTCATAAATTTCCCCTCCGCCTCCGGTCATCGGCGCCTGACCCGGGTAAAAGATCACCTTGGCCAGCAGGCCCATTGAAAAAATTATGGCGACAATCGCCGCAATTTTCCAGATAGAGGATTCCGTCTGCCTATTGGTCGAACTCGACGTATTATATTTATTTTTGCTTTTTTTTCCCATTTGAACACTCACTCTAAATATTATTTTTTGTTAAAAATTTCATTCCAAAAAACTCAACCCGATTCTACCAATCGGCCGTCATTAACCGCCAGTATTCGACGGGTATATCCGGCGCATTCATGGCTGTGGGTGACCATGATAATGGTCATATCTTCTGAATTGAGTCTTTGTAGTAATTCCATAATCTCACGGGTCGTCTTGGAATCGAGATTGCCAGTAGGCTCATCTGCCAAGAGAATCCGTGGTTGGTTGACAATGGCCCGTGCGATGGCCACTCTTTCTTTTTCTCCACCCGAGATTTGATTCGGCAACCGCTGATTCTTTCCCTGCAGGCCGACGCTGGTAAGCGCTTTTTCCGCCATGGCCTTTTTTATCCTGCCGGGCTTTTTTACGGTGGTCAAAGGGAGCATGACATTTTCTTCAACCGTCAGATAGGGTATCAGGTGGAAGCTTTGAAAGACAAACCCTAAAAATTCCCTGCGAAAATCTGCTCTCTGATCCTGTCCAAGGCTGTAGATGTCAATGTCGTCAACCCTTAAACTGCCTGACGTGGGGGCGTTCATGGCACCCATGATGGAGAGAAGGGTGGATTTGCCGGCTCCGGATTCACCCATTATAGCGACGAACTCGCCGGCTTCGATTTCAAAATTAATGTCGCTAATGGCTGTAACCGGGCCATGTCCATTCTGGTATAGTTTAACAAGATTTTCTGCGACTATATACGTCATGGCACCTCCTAAAGTGCTCTTAATGCTTCATTGGGATCGAGTCGTGCGGCCATAAGGGCCGGATAAACGCTTGAAACCAGTCCCACGGTTAACGCCAAGACAAAGGCGCTACCTGCCAGTTTAAAGTCTAAAGGCACTGAGACCGTCTGGCTGTCGAAAAAAAACCGAATAGCGATCTTAGCGGCGCCGATGCCGCCAAGATACCCCAATAAACCCGCCAATCCGGAAACAACTCCGGCCTCGATAAAAACGATTCTCATGACATGGCTTTTCCTGAAGCCGATGGCCCGGAAGATTCCAATCTCATCCGTTCGTTCTTTAATACTGCCCATCATGGTCACGAGCACTACCAAACTGCCGATGAGAAGGACGATGCCTGACACGCCGAATGAAAACTTTCTGAAATGGGCCAGAGTTTCCATGCGCCCCTTCACAACCTGCTGGATAGCCATCACTTTGGCGCCGGGCAAAACCTCGGAAATCTGTCTGACCATTTCATTGATTGGGCAATCCTTACACAGCGCCGCCACCTCAGCCATGGAAACACGTCCCTGTTTGCCAAGAAGAGACTGGGCTGTGGAAAGGCGGGTAAAGACCATCTGATCGTCTTGGGAACCGGTAGACTTGAGTACGCCTGAAACAGTAAACGGATGGTTTTTTATCTCCACCGAGTCGCCAGCTTTGAGTTTCATCACCTGGGCAGCCTCACCGCCCAAAAGGACCCCGTCTTCTCCTGGAAGCGTTCCTGTCACCTGCCACCAGGGCTTCAAAATTTTTGACGCTTTGAAGTCGACCCCGGCCAACAGAGCCTTGTGCGTGTTCACTTGAATGACGCCCAAAACAATGGGTCCCATTGCCGCAACATTGGATGCATTTTTTATTGAACCGACTCGGGCCAGATCTGCTTGACGGATTTCTTCCATTTCAAATGAGACCCCCCCCAATGAAATTCCTCCATACGTGAGCGGAAGGTTTTCGGTTTTTGGGACAACCAGAATATTGGCACCGTATTTTTCCAGTTTTTCGTTAATGTCGCTGGTCATTGCCTCAACAAGGCTGATAACGGCGACCATGGTCATCACACCAATGACAAGTCCGGCAAGAATAAAGGCCGCCTTACTTTTGCGCCGCACCAGATTTTTTAAAGCAATTTCTTTTAATGTCATGGTGTTAAATCCTTCCCGAGAAATTGAAATATTGTTTTCCTTCCAGGATATCATTGATATAGATCACCAATTGATCACCTTCGATTTTCCGTTTCAGGGGGGCAGGATTGCATCCACCCTGAACCACATTGACGAGTACAGAAGCAAATCTTCGTCCGCAATTTCGGCAGACCATGACATCGCCATCCTGGTAGTATCCTTTCCCGGCCTTCCAGCAGACATCACAGGCATCAAAAGCGGCGCGGATGATACCGTCAGAACTCTTTAAAATGAAATACTTGATAGTGACATCTTTACCTTTGTAAACGTAGTGACGTGCCTTGTGGTCATCGAAAAGGCTTACAGGGTAGGTTACTTTGGACGCGGTACTGTTCATAGAAAAGCTTGATGTGTCATAGGAAGCTTTACTGTTACCGGAGTTGATCGCATAGTAAACGCCTCCCGCTATAAATACGACACTGAGGATGACGGCAATTAGAGGGAAGCGGCTTTTTTTATCGGTTCCCATAACAATCGCCTTTTTATCGGCAGTTTTATCGTTATTGGATTTTTGAGTATTTGTCGTTTTGGCGATGTTTCTTATTTTCTTTTTTTTCCTAGACATGGTTATACTTTTTCCTTTTATAGATTTGTGCAATGCACCAGGAAATTCCGGATAACATGCGTATTTTTATTGGTAAAATCATTATGATTTAAAAAACAATACGTTGGAACTTTAAATATATTACACTTGGCTTGGCATATTTTCTATTGGCGACATGATCACAAAACGCTTCGTCGTTAATAAAAGCCATATGAATCCGGGTCTAAATAGGTCTTGGTTTTGAGGCTTAAAAAAGCAGGGAAAGATTCTCAAGATATATAGGTGTGAATAGAGCCAGAGTCTTGGCATGTGACTTTGGGCTAAAACTCTTGAGTCTGAGGTCGCCGAGAAAGTCATAACTTGCAACCATTATAAGGCCTGAGGTTTTCTGGTCATCTACCCCTCTACTTGTAATACATTCAGGGAGATCAACGGTCTGGCCACTCGCAAGGTCACAGGGTATCATCGAATTCTCGGAGCAGCATCCCTGGGATGTTGAAACTGCATTGGCTTTCGCAGTAAAACCAATATTTCGCATCACTGAATCCATGGCGCACATGTTGCCGCAATCAGAACCGGCAGCAAAACCCGATGCAAGAGGGCTGAATCCAATAACCAAAAAAAGTACGAGACCAATGACTTTTTTGATTCTTTTAAATTTTATGTACCCCATGTTTAGTTTACCATTATTATAAGGTTCACATAAAAACATCCAAATGCCTGCTGTCCCATTTTGCAAATATGATACCATGTTTTTCAATAGTGTGTTTATTGCTTGTAAAAATTGTCAACAATACTGAATCGGACAGCTTAACGACTTGAAATTGAATGAATAATACGACTAAAGTCAAAGATTCATTCAAAACATGGTCAATGTGAAAGGGTATCGAAATTAAGATTTAAAAAAAAAGGCTGTGCATGCCAAATTTGTATGGTTTCCGTACACATTGATTTTTATAATTTTATATTTGCAGTATAATTGAATGGTTAAATATGTTCGATATTGTGACAGTATTTTGTCCAAATGGCAGTTTTTATGGTCAACGGAATTGATTTTATTGTTTACCCATTCCATGAGACAGGCCGATTAATAAGGTAAACAATTAGACGTAATCGGTTTAAATTTTATCAAAGACAGATTCACTTGAGGGTGTTTTCAACTTGTTTTTGCTATCATTCCGGGTTTTCCATCGGCAAGTTTATTACAACAAGGTGTATCCTTCTTTTTTTGATATGCTCTACTTGGCGAGGTATCATGTTCCTCAAATCACCGTCACCTAAGGTTTTGAATCGTAGAAAACTTTCTTGTTTAATCGTCTGCCCCTTTAAATAAACGGCAAATATCCCCATTCCGGCCAAATCTTTGTCAAAACCATCATAACTCTTGTTATCAACTTTGACAAATTGAAAAAATTCTGATTCATTCTCAACAGATAGATGTGCTGTCGATTGGTCTCTATTTGTGTTTTTCAAAAAAAAGCCTATGGCTTTCCATTTGCGATATCCCGCAATAAGGCTCGAATCCTTGATGCCCAAAAGTATGAGAGCATCACTTCGGGCGTTCTGTACATCACATTCAAAGATTGCAACAGGTTCTGAGCGTAAAATTGCGCTCATGTCGGTTTTCAGCCAATCTTCAACACCGGCACAACCTGAAAAGATCACCATCAAAACAACGGTGGAGACGAGTGCTGCAATTGTTTTTAATTTTATCTGCACGCTCAATGATTGAGTCCTTGAATTAATGAAAAGCCCTCTTCTTTTTTTTCTTAAAATAAAATAAGGATTCGAATGTCAACCATTAGCGCATCCGGTTTATCGGATTCGAATTCCGGAATAACCTATAATTGCAAATCGCCGCCAATGCGGACATAATTGCAAAAAACCACCAACTGTACATTTTGAAGTTATTTTTTAAGTACTCCGGATTACCTTCCTGGCGTATTTCAATTGCTTTAAGTTCGAATCTTCGTGCCATCAGTTCGGTATTCAGTCGTGACAAGTGATTCTTGATTCGTTTTGAATCTTCAGGAGAAGCGTTCTGAAGTTTAGCCTTTTGGTCTAATTTTTGCATTGTTAAATCTATTATCCGATCCGAAGCTCTCTTATTAACACGGTCGGGGTGAACATACCATCCGATAAGAAAACAAACACATGATACAGATGTGAATAACGCAACCGTGGCCAATCGACATTTTTGTTTTTTCTTAAAAAATATAGCAAGCCCGGTAAGGCCCAATATTATGATTTCGAAAATCAGAAGAAAATTGGCTGTTTCTTTGCCGAAAAATGCTCTCTGATCCCCAGCAAGAATCATGGCAAAGAAGAAACCATATATAGCTGTAATAATTAATATGGCATTAAGAAGTTTATTTGTCTGCATTCTCTGCCGGAACATTCGATGTATGCTTTGGTCACTCTTTTTATCAAGGTGCCATCAAATCTGTTTTGTGATAACCCAGCATTGTAATATCAATCAAATTTACAAGAAAACCCTAACATTATTGGAAGCCGTTGATATGCGACGCTTCCCTGAGGTCAATAATTTCATATCCTATTGACAATTATTAAATCACCGCCATCCGTAGGCACATTATTTCATGTTTAAATTAAAAATCAATAGGTCTTTAAGAGGTGGAAGCTTAATATATCTTTACCGTATATTGTACCAACAATGTTCTAAAATCAAGTTGGGAAATCACCAGGTATTGGCAGGTGCATATGCCGTTGGTTTTTCCATTGAAGCACCACTATCGGGCGATGTTTGGCCGGCAAATATGAGGGGGAATGCATTGTGAAATGGTTTGCAAAATTCTGACGGGAAAGGTACTCTTAAAAACACGTAGAAAGGCTGTCAGGCAACGCCTGGAGCCGTATCAAAGGCGTTTTGGGCGGTTCGGTTTCGATTTCCCGGTTTGAACAAAGGAAAGTCCATCTAAAACTTGCAAGCATGAACACAGGATAGCTTTTTGATGGAGAATGCCGCACAATCTGGAATTAAGGGGTATGCATTAATAAACACATAAAGGATATGATAAGTGGAACCTGTACTTCTTGTTGTTATTATATTTTACATGTTGAGCACCATCGGATATCTTATTTATCTTTTTCTTCAGAAAGATTACCTTCAGAAATCCGGTTTTTATCTACTGGCTACCGGATTTTTATGCCATACGGTGGAATTGGGTTATCAATTTGTTCAGTCAGGACACTTTCCTGTCAGTAACCTTTATGAAACACTCTCATTGGCAGCTTGGGCCATTGCAGGCGTTTTCCTGCTGTTTCAATACAGGTATCGTCTGAAAATTCTGGGGATTTATGCCGCTCCTTTAGTTACGTTTGTGATGGTCATTGCAGCCCGTTTACCGAAAGTACCGAGCGAGACCCAAACGATCTTAAATAGCGTTTGGCTTGTTGTGCACGTTGTTGCGATCTTTATCGGCGAAGCGGCATTGGCCCTTGCCTGCGGCGCAGGACTCTTGTATCTTTTACAGGAGAATAATATTAAATCCAAAAAGCGCGGATTCTTCTTCAAGCGCCTTCCGTCCCTGGAACTGCTGGACCACACCGGATATGCATGCATTGTTACCGGTTTTACCATTATGACGTTTGGGCTGATAACAGGTTTAATTTATGCCAAATCGATTTGGGGAAGATTCTGGAGCTGGGATCCCAAGGAAGTCTGGTCCGGTATTACCTGGCTCTTGTATGCTGCCCTCCTCCACCAGCGTCTGACATTTGGGTGGCGAGGACGCCGGGCGGCGATTATGGCCATCATTGGTTTTGCTGTCATCTTATTTACGTTTTTAGGGGTTAATTTTTTCTTAAAGGGTCATCACGGAGACTTCACCAGGCTGTAAATAAATTATGGGAAGTATGCTAGACATCGTATTACTGGGATTGAATCATAAGACAGCGTCGGTGGCGCTGAGAGAATGTCTTGCCATCTCGGAGGATGAGACATCCGTTGCCCTCAAAGCATTTCAAGAACTCCCGGCTATCCGAGAAGTGATGCTGTTTTCCACCTGTAATCGTGTGGAAGTTCTCATGATTGTTCAGGAGAAAAAGAATGCAGTAGGTGCCGTTAAAGATTTTCTTTCCGAATTAAAACAGCTTCCGGTTTCCGAATTTGAAAAATCTCTTTATATTCATGAAGGTGATGATGCCGTCAGGCATGTATTCAGGGTTGCCGCCAGCCTCGATTCCATGGTGGTGGGAGAACCACAGATCCTGGGCCAGATAAAAGAAGCCTATCAAATGGCCGCCACAAAGAAGACCTCCGGTGTTCTTTTGAACAAACTGCTCCATCGGACTTTTTTCGTGGCCAAACGGATTCGGACCGAAACCGGGATCGGAGATAATGCAGTATCCATAAGTTATGCGGCCGTTGAGCTTGGGCGAAAAATTTTCGGAACCTTTGAAGGAAAGAAAGTGCTGCTTATCGGCGCCGGTGAAATGGCGGAGCTTGCGGTGGAACACCTGATTCGAAACAGGGCAGAGGATATCCTGGTTGCCAATAGAACCTTTGAGACCGGCGTTGACCTGGCCATGAAATTTAAAGGACAGGCGATCCGGTTCGATGAAATTGAGAACGCATTAAAACAGGTAGACATCATCATCAGTTCAACCGGTTCTCCCAATTACGTGGTGACTCGAGATCATGTCAAGGGAATCGCACGCCGCCGTCATAATCGCCCACTTTTTTTTATCGACATTGCCGTTCCTCGTGATATCGATCCGGAAATCAACCGGCTTTCCAATTCATATGTTTATGATATTGATGACCTTCAAGGAATTGTTGATGAAAATGTCGAGGATCGCAACAAAGAAGCAATAAAAGGAGAAAGAATCGTTGATGAGGCCGTAATCAGCTTCCGTCGCTGGTATGAAAACCTGGAAGTAACGCCAACAATTGTCGAATTGAGAAAAAAGATAGAAGAAGTTGCAAAAGGGGAGTTAAAAAAAACACAGCATACACTCAGGCACCTATCGGCTGACGACATCATGGCCATCAACAGAATGACAGATGCAATGGTCAATAAAATACTTCATGATCCAACGATGCTGCTAAAAAGCAACGAACGACACCAGGAAAAATCCGTTTATCTCGACGTTACCCGAAAGCTGTTTAAGCTTGATAATAATACAAGCTAGTTCGATTTGGTCAAAGCACACGTGGCGTCCGCTTTTTATCCTTCTCTCTTGACCAGGCAGCTTTTTTAACATTAGACGGGATCGGGGGATGGACCACTGCAAGTTATGGTTTCGCTGCGAGGCTAAGGGGATAGGAATTTTAGGTCGCCGAAGATAGGCGGGGAAATCCTACAGGGGCTGGAGTTTCATAAAATCTTTACACGATTATATTTTGGAAATTAAAAGGGGGGCATGGTGGCCACGTTTCAAAATGATTTGTTTTTACGCGCTTGCAAGCGCTTGCCGGTTGAAAGAACTCCGATATGGGTTATGCGCCAGGCAGGGAGATATTTGCCGGAATATAGAGCGGTTCGCCAAAAATATGATTTTCTTACCATGTGCAAAACGCCTGATCTTGCGACCGAAGTAACATTACAACCGATCGATTTGATCGGGGTTGATGCCGCTATCATTTTTTCCGATATTCTGGTTATTCCTGAAGCAATGGGTATGCATCTTGAAATGCATGAAGGCATAGGGCCTGTGTTTCCACATCCAATTAGAAATGAAAGTGATGCCCAAACCCTTAATAAAATCGACCCGACAGTCGACTTAAAATATGTGCTTGATGCGGTAACCTTGACAAAAAAAGAATTAAACCGACGTGTTCCATTGATCGGTTTCAGCGGTTCTCCATGGACTTTATTGGCATATATGGTTGAAGGCCAAGGATCCAAGACATTTTCAAAGGTTAAATATTTGATTTACAATAATCCAAAACTGGCCCATCGCCTTTTGGATAAAATTGCGGATGCCGTCGCAATCTATTTATGCGCGAAGATTGAAACTGGTGTAGATGCTGTTCAAATATTTGATACCTGGGGCGGCATTCTTTCCCAAGATGATTTTGAAGAATTTTCTTTGAATTACATTAGAAAAATAATCTCCGAGGTCAAAGGCAAAGGTGTGCCTGTCATTATGTTTGCCAAGGGTGTGCACTATCATCTAAACAATCTTGCTGAAAGTGGCGCTGATGTATTGGGTCTTGATTGGACAATGAATATCGGAGACGTCAGGAAAGAGGTTGGAGATAAAGTTGCTCTTCAAGGGAACCTTGATCCCACGATTCTTTATGCCGACCATGAAAAGATAAAATATGAAGCGAGGAAAATATTAAAATCGTTTGGTAAGGGAAGCGGGCATATTTTTAATCTCGGTCACGGGATATTGCCTGATGTCCCCCCTGAAAACCTTAAGGCGTTAGTGAATTTTGTTAAAGAAGAGAGTGTTTCTTATCACATGGATGATTAAAACCACTTATAAAATTTGAAACGCTCCATTTAGGAAAGAATCACATTGGAGAAGAATCGTGTTTAATATCGATATTGATTTAATAAAAAAGTATGACAGGCCCGGACCGCGCTACACAAGCTATCCGACAGCACCTCATTTTAATGAATCGTTTACCCATGAAAATTATCTTGATGAGATCATCAAGACCAATCAGGGGAAGGATTTGCCTGATTTGTCGTTATATTTTCATCTGCCATTTTGCGACACACTCTGTTACTTTTGTGGCTGTAATATGATTGTAACCAGAAATAGAGACAGGATCAAAAAGTATATTGAATATTTAAAGCGCGAGATAGACTTGATTACATCCCATATTTCACATGATAGAAGAGCCACCCAACTGCACTGGGGCGGCGGCACACCTACGCATTTGAGTCCGGAGGAAATCGCTGATTTAAGTTCCTATATTCATGACAGGTTTGATTTTAAGGCTGATGTGGAGGCTGGATGTGAAATTGATCCCAGAGAATTAACCAAAGAGCATCTTGCGGCTTTGAGAAACGGCGGCTTTAATCGCATCAGCATGGGGGTGCAGGACTTCAACGAAAAGGTTCAAAAAGCTGTTAACCGGATACAGCCGGAAGCTCTCACAAGACGGGTCGTTGATTGGGTGCGCGAATTTGGATTCGACAGCATTAATCTTGATATAATGTACGGACTTCCTTTTCAATCTGCAGAAACGTTTGAAAAGACAGTGGATACCATTATTGATGTTGATCCTGACAGAATCGCGCTGTTTAACTTTGCTTACGTCCCGTGGATGAAAAAACATCAAAAAGTAATCCGTCCGGAGGATTTGCCTGTTCCTGAAGAAAAACTTAACATTCTCAAGATGTCGACTCAAAAACTGACGCAAGCAGGTTACGTGTTTATCGGCATGGATCATTTTGCCAAACCCGAAGATGAACTCACGCTGGCACTGAAAGCAAAAAAACTTTACAGAAATTTTCAAGGCTACAGCACCCATGCAGGTACGGATCTTTATGCCATGGGCATTACCAGCATTGGTCAGTTTGGACGAATTTATGCTCAAAATATAAAAAAAGAGAGACAATATCATGTTTCACTTGATAAGGGAATTTTACCGACAGCCAAAGGATGTTATTTGGACGATGATGATCTGTTGCGGCGGCATGTTATTATGAAACTCATGTGTGATTTTGAACTCGATTTTGCTTCAATTGAAAATGAATTTAACATAGATTTTGAAACCTACTTTGAATGGGGGCTCAACAACTTTGATGAGATGATGGCCGACAACCTCATGTCCATTGAAAACAGAACGCTGAAGATAACTAAAATGGGCAGGCTCTTGATCAGAAATATAGCCATGAATTTTGACGGTTATATTGAAAGAAAAGAAGATCACGCGCGTTACTCAAGGACCGTATAACCCTAATTGGTCGTAAACGAAACGGGAAACTATATTCAGTCATTTAGAGCATAAAATATCAGCCTTTTTTTCTCTGCAACGTTGGGATAAATGTTTATATGAATAAATACGCGGTAGTTCTTTTTAACCTGGGTGGTCCGGACTCTTTGGAAGCCATAAAACCTTTTTTGTTCAACCTGTTTAGTGATCGCGATATTTTTAAGATACCGGTTGGACAAAAATTGTTTGCAAAAATAATGTCCGTTTTTCGCGCACCAGCAGTGAGGGAAAAGTACAAAAGAATCGGCGGGAAATCTCCCATCAATGATTGGACACAATTGCAGCGGTCAATGCTTCAGCAAGAACTGCAAAAAGAGGTTCCCGGTGTCGAAGTTTATAAAGCAATGAGATATTGGAATCCAACAATAAAAGATATCGCCGAAAAGGTGTTAGAAAAAGCATTTGATAAGATAGCACTGCTTCCTCTCTATCCGCATTACTCAATAACTACCACCGGATCTTCATTTAATGAATGGAAGCGAGTGTATAAAGGAGATGTCGGAAAGTTAACCTTTATTGACGACTATTTTGATAACCACCGATATATTGATGCTTTAAATGAAAGGATCGATGAAACGATCTTACGATTTCCTGAAAATGTCCGGGACGATATTCAATTATTGTTCAGTGCTCATGGTCTGCCTGAAAGCTTGGCCAAACAAGGGGATCCATATCCAAAGCAAATAGATAAAACGATTGCGTGTGTGATGAAAGCTCGCAATTTTTCGCATGAATACCATTTGTGCTTTCAAAGCAAAGTCGGTCCTGCCAAATGGCTTAAGCCGTCAACCGATGAAATGATCAGAGGACTGGCTGTAAAAAGAAAAAAACAATTGCTCGTTATCCCGATTAGTTTTGTATCCGATCATATTGAAACCTTGTTTGAACTCGACATTGAATACAGGATGATTGCCGATGAAGTTAGCATCGAAAATTATATTGTAATGAAAGGGTTGAACAATTCAAAAACGTTTGTTGCAGCGCTTAAAGAATTGGCCGTTCAAGCGCTGCAAATACAACGCGTAATAGAACCAGAAAATTTTGAAATAAATGGATAAAAACACAATTGACATTACGATTCTTGGTGCAGGCATATCAGGGCTTACAACTGCTTTTTGGTTAAATAAGCAGGGATTTGAGATAACCGTTCTTGAGTCAAAAAAAGAGCCCGGCGGATCCATGGTCACCAGGCATGAAGACGGGTTTCTGATTGATTATGGACCTAACAGCGGATTGGAAACGACACCATTAATCGGACAGATTGTTGAGCATGTAGGTCTAAAAGGGGAAATGATTTATGCTTTGGAGAAAGCTAACAAAAGATATATTTTAAGACAGAATCAACTTCATGCTCTGCCGACCCATCCGGTTGCTTTTTTAAAAACAAAACTGTTTTCACCTAAAGCTAAGCTGCGTCTTTTGGCGGAACCGTTTTCGAGAAAATCTCATGAAGGATATTACCAAAGCATTTCTGAATTTGTAAAAAGACGACTGGGACAGGAATTTCTTGATTATGCAGTAAATCCTTTCGTTGCCGGAATATTTGCAGGAAATCCTGACAATTTAAGCGTTAAATCTGCTTTGCCCAAGTTATATCGATTGGAAGAATTATATGGCGGTTTGTTCAAAGGATTTGTCTTAGGTGCAAAAGAAAGGAAAAAAGGGGCAGAGCAATCCAAACAAAGCGCAAGAATGTTTTCATTTAAAAAAGGGATGCAAAGTTTTCCCGAAGCCATTGCCACCAAATTAGGCGGTAACGTCAGATACAATTGCAAGGTTGAAAGCGTCGTAAAATCAGGGTCTAAATTTAAAGTATTATACCGTCATGGCGATAACTCAGAAGAAATTGTTACGGATATTGTGCTATCTACAGTTCCGGCCTATCATGCCGCGTCTATTTTTGACGATCCGGAAAATAAATTGGTCGACCATTTGAATAACATTTATTATCCTCCTGTAAAAGTGCTGTATTTAGGATTTAGGAAAGAGGTTGTCGGTCAGGTTCTCGACGGATTTGGATTTTTAATTCCAGAAAAAGAGAATAAAACTTTTTTGGGAGCCATATGGAATTCAGTAATATTCCCTTACCGGGCAAAGGACGATATGGCAGCGTTTACACTATTTGTCGGAGGAGCTCGGTCCCCCGAACTGTTTGATAATGGGAATGACAAGCATGTCAATAGCGTGATTAAAGAGTTCAAAGAAATAATGAATATTGGTGAAGACCCCGTATTTATCAAAGAAAAAATGTGGGCGAAAGCCATTCCACAATACCGCCTTGGATATATTGAACACGAAAGATACTTTGAACAGTTTGAGTCGAACAACCCCGGTATTTTTTTAAGCGGTAATTACCGGGGAGGCATTTCCGTGGGTGATTGTATAAAAAACTCAGAATTGACGGTTAAAAAGATTTGCGAATACATAAACCGAAACGCCATTAGATAAGACGGTTAGAGATGGCTTGCGGTCAAATAAAAAAGTAGGTGTTAAAACCTGAATCTTGCAAGATTCAGGTAAAAAGATAGGGGTTTTAAGGAATCAATGATTAAAAAAATGGAGGTATATTCTGAATAATTCAAATATAATATGGAAATTTTTTACATCTGTTAAGCTCTCTGTAGTTCTTCTGCTGTCTCTTGCAACCACTTCGATTGTTGGAACGATCATTCCGCAGAACGAAAACCCGTCTGCGTACTTTCAGGCATACGGTGAGTTTCTTTACAAATTATTTAATGTTTTTGACTTGTTCGATATGTATCATTCCTGGTGGTTTCAGCTGCTGATTATTTTGCTGACCGTAAATATCGTGGTCTGTTCAATAGATCGGCTTTCCACTACATGGAAGATTGTTTTTATAAAAAAACCGCCTTTTATTCTTTCAAAGTTCAGGAACCGCGCTGACAATGAATATCATGTTGATAGTCGTTCGTCTGGACAGTTGAAAGATATCTATGAACCCTTTGTATCTAAAGGCTTTGGATATATCAGGACCGAACAGACGGACAAGGGGTATTGTATTTTCGCTGAGAAATGGCGTTGGGCCCGTCTGGGTGTTTATGGTGTGCATTTGAGCATTGTTTTGCTGTTAATGGGAGCACTCATCGGATCTTTTTTCGGTTTTGACGGATATGTCAACATCCCGGAAGGCGAGGTGGTCAACAGCATCAGAATACGTAATCCAGGACGGGCAGAGGCTCTGGATTTTGGGATCTTGTGCGAAGATTTTAACGTCAGTTTTTATGATTCAGGAACACCTAAAGAATTTCGTTCCAGTTTAACCATCATTGAGGATGGCAAGCCGGTATTTAAAAAAGATATTGTTGTAAACGACCCCCTTCGTTACAAGGGGATAAATATATTTCAATCGAGTTATGGTCCTCTTCCTCCAAAAGAAGCTACGCTGAATTTTACAAGCAGAAAAACAGGGAAAGAGTATAAGAAAAAGGCGTTGGTCGGTCAGCAGATTGATATCCCGGAAAACGTGGGGAAGTTTGTTCTCAAAGATTATGCCAATTCCTATAAATTCAGAGGCCAACCCATTGGAGAAGCCTTTATCGGAATTCTTACGGATAATAATGGATCGTCCGTTGAAGTCGTTCTTTCCTTGCGTTTTCCGAATTTTAATCGGATGCAAAAGGGGGATATGGTTGTTTCCGTGTCAGAATACGATCAGCGTTATTATACCGGTCTTCAGGTTACAAAAGATCCCGGTGTTTGGATCGTTTACTCCGGATTTATTATATTAATTATAGGGTGTTACATAACTTTTTTCATGTCCCATCAGCGACTTTGCATCGATATCGAAAAGAAGGGGAAAAAGTGCAGAGTCATGGTTTCAGGTACCGCGAATAAGAATAAACTTGGCATGCAGAACAAGATAAAGAGGATTTCTGAAAAACTGATTGATTTGAAACACAGCACATAGAGCTTAAATCCTGAATTGAAAAAAAGACGACAATACAAATAGAGAGGAAAGATAATGAACAGTTCATTCTTGTTATCCATCACAACATTTATATACGGTTTGGCGGCTTTTTTATATATCGCCTTCTGGGTTTTCAAAAAACCATTGCCGGGTCGGCTGGCAACCTGGACGGTTTTTTTAGCGGTAATCTGTAATACGATTGGTATTATCATGCGATGGGTGGAATCTTATCGCCTTGGTATTGGTCACGCCCCACTCTCAAACCTCTATGAATCCCTGATCTTTTTTTCGTGGACCATTGCCGTTGTTTATCTGGTTATTGAGAAAAAATACGGAAACCGCATCATCGGTGCATTTACGACGCCACTTGCTTTTTTAACAATGGCGTATGCCTCGATG
>Ga0224498_10000047_pt1 | contig 25942 bp, 44 predicted proteins | sample SF_Jul11_sed_USG_5_FD_167971 | JGI IMG/M metagenome (GOLD analysis project Ga0224498, IMG submission 167971) | Sediment microbial communities from San Francisco Bay, California, United States - SF_Jul11_sed_USGS_21 | ecosystem: Environmental > Aquatic > Marine > Sediment | place: USA...
CTTATAGCAAGTGCGGCCATCTCGATGAACTTAACAGCACCTTCATAATCAGTTGGTACTGCGCCTAAAAACTCTACACTTGGTTTGATAATTTTCATGATTGTACCTTCACTCTTTTATTAAAACTCATTACGTTTATATGGAAATTATTAGCGGTCCATGCGAACTCACCATGGCATTTTGTACATACAATATGCTCGGTCTTTTTGTATGTACAGCTGCATTTCTTACAAACACCTCCACAACAAGGACAATGTATAAGATCTTTCTCACCGAGCACAGACATATCAACCCCCTTCTGGTTTTGAAAGTGTGTGTATCTTCTCAAAAATATCACAGACTTTATCTCTAGCATGTGGAGTAAGTTTGGAAATACAGCTGCTTGGTAAATCGTCAGCCCAATTGTAACAAAGGTAATCTCCGAGAGATTCCCATATACTTCCAAACACCCACCCTTCCTTGAAAAATTGCCAGATTATACTTTGACAATCATTACATACTTTAAAGTTTTGTATGGTGCTCTCTCCAAACACTGAATGGTAAAAATACCCTTTACCTTTTTCTATCCTGTCGCCGCATTCGAAGCAGGTGTGATCTTTTCCAGCTTTGTTTATTTCTCTAACACCACAATTCCAAACGCTATCATCATCGTAGTCGTTGCTAACGCTACATGCGCAGTCCATATCAACCTCCGTTCTGCTTGGCATGGTTTTCGCTTATCAAAATATTCTCCTAAACTTTAAATTCGTTATCTTTTCCCAAAGCCTCAGCCGTCTGGACGAGATTACTTACAGATCTTCCGAGCCTAGAACTCTTCATGTTTATCTCCCAACACACTTGCTGAGCTCCGCCATAGTAGGTTCCAGCTCCTAGTACTTTGCGTTTATTAGGATTAATGAGAACTTTGTCACCAGCTAGATCGTTTTTAATTTGGGTATAGCTTCCAAATCTTTTCGATACCCATGTCTTAAATACTGCTCTTGACAGGTACAATCTGTGAGCATCAAGTTCATATCGCATAACCAGAGGACCACGAGGTTCTTCTATAATACAGCACTTCAATGCACCCCGAGCACTTCCTTTAACAAGTAGCCTGGAAGCTGCGTACTCATCGATGAACTGTCCGAGGATATCTACAGAGCTTCCGGCCAGGTCGTTCTTATCCCCTCTCATGTTAAATATCGTATCCGATGCCCAGTTCATCACCCTGACTACATCAAAGCGAATGAGGCCTAGTTTCTTTGCAACCAGCCCACCATATATTGCCGTCGAAGCTACCGCGCCCCAGAATCTCTCATCGCCTTTTATCTCAGCATCCTGGTCTATACGTTCTCGTACTTTATCAAGTGAATCTTTAATACTTCCTATGTTTTGAACTAACCACTTGGCGTATGCCACACCTGCATGCCCATAATTTTCATGAAGTAACCAGTAAATAGTTGTGGTTCTCTGCCCTTTAAATTCTGGATTCTCCAGTACTGGGTATTCAAACAATCTGTTTATCTCAGCGGAAGCATCATGCTTGGTGCCTGATAGCTTATCAACAAGCGAAGAGTTTGAGCTGGTAACAGCCAATGTATTCCAAGCATTTAGTAGTTTTCTTTCTTCTGAGTTTTTCGTCAGTCTGGCCTTGTCACGGCCTTGAGTTACTCGGTAAACAAGATCGGATAATTCGATCCCACTTATATTGGTAATCTCATCCACAGTAAGAGGTAGGTTACCATATACTCCAAGGCGGCTTACCAAAGCGTTCTTGGTATCATCTCTCAGCATCATCAAGTCATTGTGGAACCCCCACACGGACTGGATCCATCGAAGCATTAAAGTTTTACCAGCACCTGTCCCTCCTACAAGAGAAACCATAGCACCATCGAAACCGGTGAACTTCATTAGAGGTGCACCAAATCCTCCAGCGAGGAGTGCGAAGGCAAACGGCTCCATTCCTGGCTTATCTAGAACCTCAGTAGCCAATGCCCACCTATCCAGAGATCCTGACACACGGTACCCGTCGGCTGACTTCGGTACGTTTTTAGCCAGACTAGCATCTTCGACTGTACCATCATTGTGAAATATCTTACGACCTAGGACAAATATAGGTTTGCCGCTCCGAGATTTTTTCCACCCCATCTGGCACAGAAGCATGGACATTCTTCGCTGCCTTTGCAACTTTGCTTGGTATGATTCAAGGTATTGTGCCATGTACTTTTTCTCCCTAAGCCCTACCACTTTTATATGGTTATCTGATAGAATATTTATAAGTGCCTTCGGATCGTTGACGATAGATGATCTTATGGTGCACTCCATTTCCCCTTCGTAAGGCAAAACATGTTTGATGGTCATCACTTCGTAACCGAGGGATTCGTCATATGCCAGCCTCTCAGGATACAGATCTTGGTCATAAAACCTGATCCATCTACCATCTTGCTCAGCGAATAGTCCATCAGCCGTGCGCCTGAATCCGGAAGGAGGTTCGCATTGCTCTATCGGTGTCTCTTTCTTAACCGGCTCTGGCCGCCCAAGTACTATAGGGCTTTTTATCTTTCCATTATTTTTGCAACCAATACATCCTGCAGAATTAATTGACCCGATGTTGGCACATGTTGATGGACCAACCATAGCATCTCGCCACTGCTGCATCTTGTTATCAGTCTCAGCGATGTCGTACTGAGGGTGTCCTTTTGACCATTCATGTACAATAGATTCTCCGTCTTCACAGTGGACCAATAATCCAATACACGCATACCACAGAGGTTCTATTATATCTCCAGAGGTTGAACGCATAAACCCAAGCTGTGCGCAGTTGTCAGCTATCTGGTGAGCATTACTTGGGGCACTCTTCTGCTCTAATCCGCTGAAAAATTCTGAGTTCAGATCTGTGTTAGGCTTGGGTGCCGATGTAACTGTCGTATCAATATGTTTCTTTTTAGCTGCTTTTCTTAAACTATCAACAAAATCTGTAAATAATATAGGGTCGGTGTCTTTTAATATTACAACTTTCTTCTCAGGCTTTCCCGGTTTTCTATTGGTCGTACCTGGTGCTCTTAATACTGATGCAGAATCGGATGTCCTTGATGCATCTCCTCCGATGTCAGGAGAATATTTAGTTACTACCTGTTTCAAGATAAAGGCTATGGTTCTCCATTGGCTTGCAGGTACAGCATCGCTCAGTATCCAGTGAGCGTACAGGCCGTTGCCAGAATTAACTACAGCTGGGAACGGTAGACCAGTCTCAGATATAAATTTCTTTAAAGCAATGACACCTTCTTTTTGATTTTTTAATGGCCACTTCTCACCACAGTCAATATCTAGAAAGAAGTTCTTTAGGTATTTAGCATTTTCCTGACCTCGTACTACCTTTCTCTGTTGTTTATACTCAGCACGGGAGAGGTTTTTAGGCAGAGCTTTGTTATGTTTTTGTGCTGTTTTTATCTTCTCAGGATCGAATGTAGCTTGGGCTATATAGCAGGTACTTCCAGCAGCATCCAAAGAATCAAGCCTGGACTGTGCAGACTGTATATCTGTAAAAAATACATGCTTAAAACCTCCGCGAGGCATTAGCGTAGCTACACAATACATTCCATCAGCTGGTAATATTTTCGATAGGAACACAGGGATGTCTCCAAATTAATTTTGTATTATTTATTTTGAAGACATTTCTTTTATAATTCCACGCAATACAAGAATCCTCTGATCTTTTTTTAATTTGTTCTTTAGAGGTAATTTTTTTAGCTGTACCGCTTTTCCCAACCTGACTGCATTTGCGTATACGAAATTCAGACGGAATTTGTCTGTAATATTGTTGCCACTCCTCCAACGGTACAATGATTCTCTACTGACAGATGTCAGCTCAGCAGCATCTACCATTGATATTCCGGCTTTTTTGAAAACGTCAAATATATATTTAACTTGCTCGGCTACTTTTTCCTGATCCATTATATTATCCATTAATTAAATTGCTGAAAAGACACCCAATAATTAGTTGGGTGCCTTTGTTTGTCAGAAACATTCACATATTAGAAACTATAATCCTAGCTCAGCAGCAAGCTCTTCATTTGACACATCTGCAGCAGAAGATGTAGTTGTTTCAGCAGGGAGCGTAACTGGTTCCGATGTCACTGGTTCCGATGTCATTACCTCCATATCACCAACTAGTCCAAGATCTCCAAGTCCAAGATCGTCAGTTATAGCAGTTGCATCAGCTTCGGCTTTAGCTTTTGCATCAGCTTCGGCTTTAGCTTTTGCATCAGCTTCGGCTTTAGCTTTTGCATCAGCTTCGGCTTTAGCCTTTGCATCAGCTTCGGCTTTGTCACTGGGCTGCACAGCTAATGCTGTCGCAGAAGTTCCACCAATAATATCATTAACTTCCTCAGACGCTCTAACTTTATCGATGGCTGGCATAACCTTTTCTGGCAAATATCCACCGAAACCAAAAATCAATTTTGGAAAGTCACAAGTAAGATCGAATCCTACAAGGGTTTTGATTGAGCCTACAGGAATACCTTTAACTGATAGATTTTTTACAAATAGCCCGAAGTTTTTTAGACTGGCAGCCGGGATTTTTAAACTATGGACACCGAAGTCCGGCACGAATACTGCCAGAATTTTTGTGTCTGAACATGCTTTCCCTTTAGTAGAATTACCATTCTGATCGGTACCTGAACCAAATGCATTGAGTGGGCACGTTTCACACGACTCACTTTGAGGGGTATTTACTTCAGGGTGTGGCTTCAGTGTATCTTCTGAAAAACAGTCCGGTGCTTTCGCATCTTCATCAGGATTATATGCACCTGTATACCAGGTTTTGCGCAGCTCTCTTTTTGCTCTGAGAACTATGACTGGAAGGTATGTATTGCCTTCATCGTCCGCCACCATTTTTGCAGGCGGGTATGGCTTTTCTTCACCATTCCCATCTACCAGCTTAAAAGTTTTGGCAGAGATTTTTACTCTCGGCGGTACGCCTGTCGAGATACCACAACCAGCATCTGCATTTGCAACTTTGGCTGCATCCGGGTTACGAATGTGGGCCGGTACGTTTTCGGCTTCAGGGATTACCATCACATTACTCATTAGTTTTGCTCCTTATTTTTTCTGTTTTAGATGTAGGAACTACTCGTACACCATCGTTATCTGATATCAATAATATGCCTATGTATTTGGCAAGAGTACTAACTTCGTCTCTCAACAAGAAAACTTCTTCTTGGAGATTTGCTACGGCAGCCAAAGCATTTCGATGCTCACTATCTAACTTAGTCTGCAAGTCTTCAAGACGTTTTACTTCATCATCTGAAGATGGGCTACGATCAGACATTACGCCCTCCGTATCTTAACACCTTTAAAGCGCACATACTTTACGCCATCAGGACTTGTCTTGCCGTCCTCATGTCGCTGCTTGACAGCTGATTTAGATACACGATTTTCGAGGAAGTGTTTATGTGCTTCCCAATCAGCATGTACCCACGTTTTGAACTTATCCGGATCCTCGACAGTCGCTGTGTCTTTCCAGTCAAAGAATACAGTACCGGCACCAGCCCCTAATTTCTCAACACCGAGCTTTTGCATCATACCTTGCAGATAATTTTCCCTCTTGGTTTGGAATTCCTTAAGGGCTTTTACTCTTTCCTTGTGAACTTTTTCTAATGCTGAGATTTCATCCCGAGTTTCAATGTACTTGGAGATGACTGCATCAGGAGTAATTCCACTAGGACTTGTTGGTTGTGTAGCGAGGGTAACCACCTCCTCAGTCTGTACCTGATCAGGCAAGGTAGCACCTTCTTTAGGCACACACTTATGCTGCCTGGGTTTCCCGGCTTGCGTCCATGTTACAAGCTTACCACAAAGGTTGCACGGTTTTCTTTCCGGGCCGGTTTTCTCTGGAGGTGTCGAAGGTTTTTCTGCATCACCTGAAGGTGTTACTCCTTCAGATAACTCATTCATCTGGGCTGCGTCCATATCTTACTCCTAGTTAGTAGTTGTTTACCAATATGTAAACAGGTTAACAGAAAGTAATGTACTTGTCAAGTACTTTACAGATTATTTATTTTTTCTTCTCTGGGCATATCTTTCAGATTTAAGCCTAGCCAATCCTATAAGTTCTTCCGGGGCATGTTCGAGTGCTTTATTAGAAAATATGAAACGCATATCTAAACCAAAAAACTCTTCACGCCTTGATCCTATATGTTTAAAACATATTAACCCACCACTACACCATTTAACCATGCGACAGTATTTATGTTTTTCTGTACCACGTACTTCACACTCTCGAAATAAAAATAATGCCTCCTTGTGGCTATGCAGTATTAAACAGATTTTCTCGCCCTTCATCGCAGCCCATATACTAGTATAAAGTGCGCTAAAATCTTCATCTTTTCTTGATTTGGCTTTAGCTGATATGATCATCACTCCCCTCCCGCCAACGCCAAGACGATATCTTGGAACCGGCCTTTTTCTTTTAAGGTTGTATAGATCCTACGCTCCTCAGCGGTGGCGTAGATATGAGCGATATCCATCTTTACTTTCTGCCTACTTCCATCAGTTCGAGCATTGGCCTGTTGGTAGATCTCAGGCTTGCAAAATGGTGCATACCATATAGATAAAGATGCTGTGGTTAGGTCCAGGCCATGGGCCATGACTTGAGGGTGGCACACTATGACATGTGGATCTTTTAATGTTCTGAAGTCTCTGAATGTTTGGTTGCGTCTGTTTGTAGTTGTTCGACCATCAACTACATCCACTGACCACTTTTTCCTAAGCTCTGTAGCCAAGGCATCTAGGACTCCGGTAAACGGAACGAACACCAAAACTTTCTCGTTGTTCTCTTCGATTAACTCTTCAAGAACTGCAAGGCGGGGCCCGAAATCTACCTCGACAAGTGATCCGTCGGCGGCGATGACGACTCCACATGCAACTTGAACAAGCTTACTGAGCAGCACGGCGGCGTTCACAGCTGTTATCGTTGATCCTTGAGCTTCGGTTACTGCAAGATTGATGAGCTGCTTATAGGCCTTCTGCTGCTCGGCAGATAGCTGCGCTCTTCGGTCTATATATACTGGCTCCATATCTGTGCAGACATTTCTCTCAAATCTAATTGAAGGTCTGAGTATCCTGGCCACTGATTGCTCAGCTCCCTTTTTGGATACCCATTTGAACTGGCTAAACTGCACCATAGTCTCACGTTTGAAACTGGTGTAGTGACCAGAGTAATTCTCTGGGGTAACTAATTTGCACTGCCCAAAGGCATCGGGCGGCTCATTTGGAGTAGGTGTACCGGTCAATCCCCAAGCTGTTCGAATAATTTTTTGCTTATTCAGTACACGATCTAAAGGTTTGAATAATGTCTTGGCTCTGCTGTTGCGAAAAGTGGCAACCTCATCAATTATTATATGGTCAATATCATCTCGCTTGGCTAGATCCTTCTCAATTATTTTAATACCATGGTGGTTGATGATATAAAAATCACATGGAGTGTTTAAAAGCCTGAGTCGTTTTTCCCTGGTACCATGCAAGACAGCAAACGTTCTAAGCGGGAATGATTCAAATATATTCTGCTCCCATACATCCCACAGAGTAGAGAGCGGGGCAACGATAATGGTTTTCTTAATCCTCCCGGCTCGTCTGAGATAGTCGGCGGCCCATAACGAACTGAGAGTTTTCCCTGTACGCTGGGCCGAATGGCAATGAGCCCTCATGTTAAGAGTGAAAAACTCAGCAGTCTCTACCTGGTACCATCTCGGGGTGTATCTTCCAGGCCAATCATATTGAGTACGTATTGGCGACTGAACTTTTATCCCTAAGTTATTTAAGATCGTCGCCGACTCTACAGTAAAAGGCACGGCATGGAACAACTGTCCCTGAATAATGGCCTCTTTAATAGAAGGGAATATTGCTTTTAACTGCCCGGCCTTATCTGTCTGGACTACGATGTGACCTTTGATGATTCTGGATTCAGGCATCTTAATCCCTACCTATAGATCTTTTAAGGAAATCTCTAGATTCTCCGAGAGTATATACTAGAAATTCACCAGTATCTTTATTTTCTATCCACACAAAGGGGCAAGACTGCGGACTTTCGTCTTTTAAAATGTTACGATATTCTTCACACAGCTTGAGAATCTGTGTAGCTAACGCAATCTGTTGTTCTGTCATCGTATCCAATTCCCACATTTTAGTCTCTATCTACTAGGTTGTAAGGGATGCATGAACATTGCTTATTAGCAACAGAAGGACATATGCCTACACTATCTTGGCAAGATTTATAGGGCATAGCAAGATGTGCAGGCTCATGTGGATTAGAATGAGCACATATACTTACACATTCTCTAGTAGCAGCGCGGCTACATACTACTTTGGTATCTTCTGATCCATCACCGCCCTTCTGTGTATTTTGTTCCTGCTGAGGTTCGCCTGCCTCAAGAACACTCACGAGGATTTTGCCGGTTTTAATACAGCCTCTGTGATTATACATGAACTCTATGGTAGGTCTTCCACCCCGTGCCTCATATACTTCTACTACAGTTGCATCAATTCCTAGAACATTTATTATAGATCCTTCAGAGTATTTCTTTAGGAGGGCTTCGTATGTTTTTCTTTTTTCCTCGGCAACTTTTTTGTGCCTTTCACGCACTTTGTCTACGATTTTCTGACGTGCTTTGTCCATTTTAATTCTCCTACATTTGTGGTTACTGACTTACCAATATGGTAGGTCAAATTTAGTTGTCCTTCCTAATCCTACGAATCTTTGCCGGAAGATGTCCGCTTTTAGAAAAGCCGTACCTCCGAGGAACCAGTTGTTCTGGTCGATGTCCTTTAAGGTCGTAGACCTTATTCCTATACAAAGACTCAAGAGATACTATTACGACTTTAAAAGGCCATGCTCGTTTGTGGGCATCTAGAGATCTAGGCAAAGATAAACGATCCCAAGCTTTAGCAGATATAGTTCCAGGTTCGTCGTAGAATACATCAGACGCATTATTGTGCGTATGTGGTACGTTTCTTGCTTCGTCGACAACTATTGTGATATTACCATTATTCCTGATAGCAATTACCTCGACAATAGCACCAGCCATTATTAAAGTATCCCCTACGCGCCATGCAGTGCCTCCGCCTACAATTGGTGATAGCATGCTGCCTCCGGTTGGACAACCCTCGGCAATCATTTCCCACCTCTATGCCCTAATTTGCGGAGACAATGCGGACATGTCGTTGAGTGTTTGAAAGCGACGAGTTTGTTTCTCGCAAGCTGTTTGGCAGAATCTTTACCACATGCAGTAACTGCACAGATAGCATTCGCACATCTACGATTACCGGGATAGACTTTTACGAGATGAGTTCTTTTACTTAACATGGTTTAGCTCCTATTTAATATTTTTTAGGTTCGTACTTTTTGCCGCAATGAATACAAGGTGTACCGGGTGGGGTCAGCCACCCACTGAAAAGATTATCCGGAAGACTTCCGCCGGGCGGATAGTCCAGTTCGTAGACATGTGCACCGGCAAAACAAAGAAACTTGGTGAAGCACTTCTTCAGAGCTTTCTTTATAACGATGTATATTTTATTTACGGTTTTCATTTGACACCTTTACATTGTCTATTGTTTTAATCCTTTTACCTAACCACTTCATGACAGGTACTGCCATGGAGTTACCGACTGCTTTGTACCTATGTCCGTTCGGGCAATTCTCTTTAAGTTTTCCTCTCCAAGGGATCTGTGTATAGTTATCAGGAAATCCTTGAAGCCTTTCACATTCTATCGGTGTTAGCTTCCTAACAAAGGGATCAAAAACTACATTTTCTTGTCCATTATTTCTCCCTAATGCAAAAGCATTATCTCCAACACAAAGGTCCTGAGTACCGTGGCAGACGAGTGTTGTTGTGCAATCACTATTAATACCTTTACTCATCTGAGCAGTAAGGCATCCACTTATTACAGTGGTACTACAAGCACTATCAACGGCTTCTGCACTCCTCGTAGTTAAAGGAGACGCTATTAGATGTCCTGCTTGTCCTTGGTTGTCGTCTGCGCCACAAGTTCCAACGCCTGTTGCAGTGAGGGAGGCAACGTTCGTCCTCGTTTTCTTGCCCTTCTTAGTATTCCGCGACAAGCTGTGGCGCTCAACCAAAACTGCTGCAGGTGGTCTCCAGTCTCCAAGATATCCAACAACGAAGACTCTACGTCGTCGCTGGGGTACTCCAAAGTACTGAGCGTTAAGAACTCTGAATGCATACCCATACCCGAGTTTTCCCATCTTCCCGAGGAAGGTACCAAAATCTCGTCCTCTATTTGATGACAATATTCCATGGACATTTTCCCAGAGAATCCAGCGAGGACGAAACCTCTCTGCAATTCTGAGATAGACCAAGGCCAAATTGCCACGCGAGTCATCCAATCCTTTTCTCTGTCCTGCAACTGAGAAAGATTGGCAGGGTGTTCCTCCGACGAGGATATCGATTTTGTCAATGGCCCACTCCTTGTATTCTAACATATCTCCGAGATTTGAAACAGTCGGATAATGGTACTCGAGTACAGCGGCCGGAAATTTGTCAATTTCTGAAAACGCTGCCGGCTTCCATCCGAAAGAATGCCATGCTACTGTTGCTGCCTCAATACCTGAGCATACTGATAAGTATTTCATTGTGGTCTTAAGGGTTCAGCCATATACTTGGCCCTCTTTTAGCCCTCGCACCGCAGTAACCACATTTTATAAAGCATCCATCGGTATCCTGAGGAGTACTGTATGTTCTGCCATGTGTACAATTACCTAAATATTCTTCAGGAGATTGTTTCTCTTCACTTTTCTTATGACGATCATCTGCTTTATTGACAGCATCAATTACACAGTACTTACAAAAATCTCCCTTATTGTAGGTATCGTTTAATTTTGTAATTACCTCTACACCTAGTGTCTGGCTCCCTCTGGAGAGCCTGGCGTTGATTCTATTGAAAGGGTGTGTGCAAGAGTTAGTCTTGTCTATCTCAACACCACAAATATCACAAAATGCTTTCTTCATACCTTCACCTATATATTAGTGTCTATAAATTGAAAACTTATCATGCGTATCCAGTCTTCAAAAACCTCGAGGCTCTTCAGACTATCGACCACGAATACCTTCCCACCCGATTTTTCAATAGCATCAAGCTGTAGCTGCTGAAACCCGGTAGGCTTCTTACCTAGAGCCTTTGCTTCGACGGCCCAAAATTGTCCACAGTAATGCCCCAAGAAATCAGGGATACCTTTTACTGAAAAATGTTGGACCGGCATGTAGTACCATCCTAACGCATCAGGAGGAAAAGCCCCTGCTTTTTTAGCAGGGTAGATTTTATACCGGTCCAATACTTTTTTGATTGCCTCTTTTACGATACCCTCTGGAGTGCTCATTTGGATTCCTTTTTAAAAGCTTTTATAAACTCATCAGGAGTTCTTTGCGGCCAACCGATATCGGTAACAAACCCTGCGGCATTTTTATGTCCTCCTCCTCCAAATGCTTTGGCTATCTCAGATACATCGAAATCGCCTACTGATCTCAAAGACCATGTTCGTACATCCTTACGATCGCAGTATGAGATACTGAATGGGTTATTTGGGTAGTGTTTACATAGAACATTTCCGATCTCAGATATATTGGCAGATGCATTGACACAAGGAATTTCATACTCGGTTTCACCGACAGTAAGAAACATAATCCTTACATTCTTAAGAGCGTACTCTACTTGAGCATCTCTAAATGCTTTGATGGCTGACCCTGCAGCCTTGGCACATTCTACGAAATCATATTGTGTGGCGTACAAGTGCCATATTTCGAAGTCCCATGGTAATGTGGATATGAAAAGATTAATCTCCTTAGAAAAAGGTAGTTCGAACTTCCACAGATCGTAGTCCTGAACATATCTCAAAATATCGGGCATCACATCATGCATTGTCCAATCCCAGGCCAGGGCACATCCTGATTTATTCTGATCAAAATTTACAAAAGGCAGCCCTGTCAGAGCTTTTTCGGCTGTTTTGTGGTGATCTAGTATTACCAGCTGAGCATATTTTTTATGGAGATCTTCGCAGATCTCTCGGCTGTATGAAAAATCTACAATAAACAGCCGATCTGTATCTTCCGGAATTTCAGGTACAGGCTGCCCGTACTGTACCGGAATATATGTGGCATTGTCTTTGAAACGAGTCCACAAAGCATAAGCTGCGCCGAAACCACCATTGTCTGCATGGTATAAAACTGTAACATTTTTAGGCATTTTTAGTTTCCTCTTTAGAATTTTATTTTCCTTCTCAAGTTCCCTCGCCAACTCCCAAGGATCACAAGGAGGATAGTCTTTCGGTACTACAACCATCGATCCCCAGCCCAGAGCTATATTTCGTTTTAGATATACATCGGTTCTTGGGGTATCGCTCATATCTTCACCCAAATAACAGCACCTTGAGGGTGCTTGTAAGGTATAGGTTCTTTGAAATATGTTGTATTCTTTAGAACCCAGGGAAAACGCCACTTTCTAAACTCAGGTTTTCGGAAATGTTTAATCCGATGTAGGTCTTGGTGCATCAGCATAGATCCTGCTGATTGTTCATAAAGAGAATCTACAAGATCTGCAGTACCGACAATTAGACCGGTCCCTTTTCTTATGAGACCTATTCGACCTCTAATTTTAGTCCGAGTAGTTCGCATCTCCCAGGATTTCATACCGTAAATAATCATACTAAGCCATGGCTCGTCAACGATCAGGGCTCTTTCTATGTACGCTCCTCTGTAGTGCAACATTTCTCTTGTCCAGATCTTGTGACGTGCGGCTTCGTTGTCTTTTAAATTTTCCAGACAAGTGGCCATTGTTCTTTGTATATCTTCGTCACGCATATTGCACCGCCTCCCACGCAGCAATAGCTTTCTTTTTACTGCTTCCTTCATAGATCGTTTTAGTTCCATGGATCACTTTAATGTGGCCGTTGAAATTGATGAGTAACTTAAGAGAAGCACCTTTTACATCTTGTCTGGCGTATTGTCTATACTCTCGACAGTAGTTGGATAGCTCATTACCATCTATACTTATTTTCTTATGCTGGATAGTTATTCTATTAGACATATCACCCCTTCCTTTGCTTGATAAATCGTACTTTGGGCCAATTGGGTATATAGACAAGATTGTCAGGTTTTAACTTCTTATTTTTTTTGGCACCGATCACATCGCATTACATCTGCTTGATCACAACAACATACTAACTTTCCCATGTCACACCTTCCTATTTGTAAAGTAGTCTATAATGTTGTCCGGCTCGTATAACAAACCCATCTATTTCAGTTTTAAAAGGCTGAAACTCTATTAGTGCTTCTCCATCAAAATAAAATAACTCGACACCTTCATGGTTTATTTTGAATTTCCCTCTATCTACAATATCTTGAAATGTAAAACATGTCCCAATTTTGTATATAATACTGTTAAGAATAGTTATCTCTTTAGCTTTCATGGCTTGTTCAGCTAGCTGCTTGGCCGTTTTACATATTAAGCTGGGCATATCACACAACCCTCTGTCCTCTACGTTTAGCACAGTTATCTACGGCACACCATGGGCATAGTCCTGATGGGGTTGCAGGAAAATCTTCGCGGTCCCATGCTCTGGACATCTTCTCAGCGGCAGGTAGGAACTCTTGCCATACACCAGCTATATCATCACGGGTGAGAGGTTTCACCCCAGTTATTACCTTGTCCTTCAACCAGACGAACTTGCCGTCGAAGTTGGTAAGGTGTGGTCTGATCACTGAAAGAGCAGCCGCTGCCAATCTGAATTGGTCTTCATCTTCTCTGATCTTACCGGTCTTCCAGTCGTAGATCATAACACTAGATTTGTTATTATGTATAATTACATCTACCTTTATACGGAACCATGCATTTACTGCAAACCAGGACGTTGATCTGAAATCTTTTGTTAACGTAATTTCCAACTCAGCTTCTATTCTTTTACCGGTTCTGATCATAGCAGTAGCATATGGCTCAACAGGTAGCAAGGCTTCGATATCAGGGTGTGGCTTCCCTTTTAAAAACATTTCACCTGCTGTATGGACCCTATTTCCCCATATATTTGCTTCGTGCTGGATGAATGGGGTCGTGCAATAGAACCGGTTGTGGGCATATTTAAGAGGGCAGTTCTTGTAATCCTTGTAATTGGAATAGGACCATGAGAACGGTTTACCTTTTGCATTAAGTGTCTGGGTCATTTCTTATCTCCACAGGAAAACGATAACTTTTACGGCAATTTATTTGGTTGTAAACATTCTAATAATTTGCAATGGATTTTGATTATTTTATTATCTCTCATGTTTAAATTTGCAAGTGTTCTAGGAGTTAATGCGAGATCCTTTAGCTGGTCTATAAGATCTATAATCAGTTCACTATTCCGCTCTCTACATGGTTTGTGCGTATCGAGAAAACTTTGAATTAACCTAAAACGTCCTATATTATCTTCATTGGTGTGTCTTAAAAATATATCTAAAGTATAAAAATCCAAAGATTGTACATCTTTACCAGTAGGTATCTCAAGAGACGCTCCGCAAGAGCATTTTACTTCCATGGTTTATTCTCCAAAGGTTGTGTGCCTAGTCTACATTTTAAATAGTTATCTACTATGTAGTAGTGTAAATCGATCCCAATTCTAGCAGCTTCATCTGCACTTGTAGTAATAGTATTCGATTTATATAACATATATGTCATATCTATAATTGTTTCATTATATGTTCTGTTTATACTGGTTTTACTTCTTTTCACTACTGCTACAGGAGCACATTGTAAATGATTTTCTAAAAATTTAAGAATCTCTGAGTCTTCTGGTGCACGGTTGTAGAAATCAACTATATCTACTTCTCCTAAATCAATAGAATCTCCGCAGCTACATTTTACTTTCACGGTCTATTCTCCAAAGATGATCTTTTTATAAGCTTGTTACGTCTTTCTTCACAGCTGTGCACACTAGGTTGGTAATATCCTGAACCGTTTCAAGATATTTGATTCTGTCTGTCGTCAGTGGCACTACTTTTGCAAGGTTTACATCGCACCATTGGGAGTGTCCTTGCTCCCATAGAGACCTGGACATACCGCAACAGTTACATACTTCTACGGCTTCTCCTGTTGTAAGCACATTCACATCTGTTAGAACAAACGTGGATGTGTGTTTGCATTTATCAGTGTTTTCTAAAAGTTCGGAAAACTTTTCACCTATATCGGTGATCGTTTTAACATCACCATCACAGAATGCTATATGGTCGTGTTCGATGACACCATCGTCGAACCTCTCAGTATCGCATTGTTTCAGAACATCGACCAATTCAATAATTAGTTTTATTATTTCTTTATCGTCTGACATTTTATTCTCCTTAAAAATATCGCCTCCTCAGAAAGTATCCCTAGCCAGAGGAGTGCTGCCATGAGGAGGCGTATTTTGACCACACTCTATTGTAACCTGGTTGACATGAAATGCAAGGAAAATGTGACTTGTTTAACTTTTATTTTCTTCGAGTCTTTCCTCTTTGTTTCCATGCTTTTTTCGAATTAACTCTAACAGGAGTAGGTCTTAAACTTCCGAAATTCTTTATTTGCATGTAATCCCATAGTCGGTTATTTCCTGATCGTATGTAATTGATTAACATATCACATCCTCGCTTTGAATTTTTCTAAATTCTCCAAGTCTCCCCACGATTTACCTATCATGGCATCGACCGGGAACTTTATAGGTAAGTCAATCCCCCATGCTGCTTTATAGGGAAGATTCGAGAGTTTATCTAAAAACATCTCTGATGCTGCGATTGCATTGTCTTTTGGAAAGATAAAAAACAATCCGTCGTGGAGTTCGTAGTAAAAATATCCTCCGAACTGAGCAAGCATGTTTCGGGCTACAGCCAAGGCGAGATATTTTTGGTCTCCGCCGGTACCTTGGATTGGGTAGTTGATGGCTGTGCTCTCCATGGGCCATTTAAAGCGCCCTGCCCAGTTGTCTTTCAACTGCACCCTTCGTCCTGCAAATGTCTCGGCGTAGCCTAATTCCTTACATTTTGCGATCTGAGAAGCCCAATAACCTCCCACTCTCCTACCTGGAGGTCCTCCCACTCCTGGGTACGACTCTTTGTAAATGGCCTGGGTGTGGCTGATAAATTGCTCATCAACGTCGAGTTCGTAATCTATTCGAGCTTTTGTTGTGGCAGTTCGGGCACTTACGCGGTACTGATACGATAAGTTGCAGTTAGAAACTAAACATCCAGATACAGTGAAGCGATGGCGGGGTCCGGCGTTGGCAATATCGTACACCCTTTTGGTTTGGTGCTTGGTTTTTCCCACCGCTCTACTATTTTTTCGATGGTTAGTCCTTTCGATACGAGGTTCATAATTACACCTTCTGCATATTTCACATGAGGGTATAAAGTTCTCAGTACATGGTATACGTGTTTTCTCTGAATTTGTACCTCTTTGTACTTCAGAAACTTGTTTGTTCGTTTGTTGTTCATGTTCTCTGTCTTGGTGATCAGTCGCAAATTTCCAGGTTCGTAATGACCGTTGTTGTTGATGCGATCTATCTCCAATCCTAAATACGTCGAATGTTGTAGATTGTTCAACATATATGCAATAGCTTCGGCAACAGTATTGAATTTGAAGAGTATCCCTCTGGCTCCATAGTTCGCATAGTTTTGGTCGTTGGGGTTCTCGCATCTCTGCTTCATTGCATTGCATCTTTTCTGTAGACGCATTACAGCTTTGCTGCTTATAATTGCATGACCTCTTTTGGAATGTTGCTCTACAGATGCACAACTTTTGCATTGTGTAGATCTGCCCTTGATCAAATTCTGTGGATAAATCCACAAAGCTTCTCCGCATGTGCATTTGCAATGTACACATACTTCGTTTCTCTTGCCTTTCCGTTTGATATTTATGCTGTCTATAATTAATTTTCCGAACTGGGTACCTACCATCTCCGGTGATAGTGAGACTATAACCTTTCTTGGCTGCTTCGCCGAATCTAACTTTGCCGTTTTCCGTATATACTTCATGGTCTTTTGTTGCTGTAAGTCCTTCATACGTAATAACCTCTTTATATCCTTGGTTAATAACTCCTTCATGATTTACCCAGTCTATACCATCCCATACTTGATCGTCAAGTGAAATTTGCTCTATAGGTATAAGTCCTTTATCTGTTAAAACAAGCTCACCTTCAGCAATACAGAATTTCCCACACTTACGATCATTCTCTGCTACATCATCTCCTGATTTAGCGAGGATGGCAAGCTGCTTGTAATCTCGTTGTGCAATCTGGGCACCCATGTAGCTATGAGCATCTTCACCTGGTGCACAAAGAGAAAGCATGGTTTCATCTCCAGAGGCTACAGCCATCCATCTGAACTCCTGCCCAGCAAAGTCAAATTCTGCAAGGTAATAGCCCTCTGGTGGTCGAATTAGTCTGCGATACACCTGGCCGCGCTTCCACTGATGAAGTGCTATCCCTACAGGGACTTTTACTTTTTTCTCTATCCATTCGTCGGGCTTTCTTTTATAAGTTTTCAGAACTTTTCTTTTACATGTATCACTGGAAGCATATGTGATCCTGGATGTATATGTGGAAAAGATTTTAGGTTGAGGTCTCACAAACCCATCACCGTTGTATTCCAAACTATTTATTGTACCGATGGCGTACTTTTTCCTGTTGCCTTTGGCTTCCCTGAGCTTTTTAAGAATGCCACATCTCGGGTCAATTAATGCTAGGTCGTAAAGAGCATATTTATCGGTAGAGGGAAGTTGTGTTTTCTTAGAAAATCTCTCTGCAACCATCCCCCATGTTTCATATATAAGTTTTTGTAGCTGCTTAGGGCTTCCGATGTTTACACCTCTAGCCTCTGGAGCAACAGATATTAATTCTCTGTAAATCTCTATGGCTTCTTTACCTAAAATGTCTGCCAGTACTTGAGCATCTTCTTTAGTAGACTTTATCCCAAGCACTTTGTTTTTTGCCATCATAGGGATGCACCTAGCTTCGATACGAGCCACGTTGCGTTGGCGTGAGCCCAACATCCTCCAGAACTTTTCTGCGAGCCTGGCGGTCCACAGTGCGTCCATTTCGTTACGATGAAGGAGAAGCTTCATACTATCATCATCTGTAGCTGCAAAATCATCGAAATCCTTAAATCCGGCTTCATCCGGATAGAACTCATGCATTGCTGATTCAAGGGAGTAGCTTTTACGCTTAGACTTCGGAATATCATCACCCTCTGGTTCTACTACTGCATGTCTCCACAAGAGCATAGCATCCAACCATTTGGCTTGGAAAACTTCATTCTCCAGCCCGATAGCAATACACCACGCAGCATCAAAAGCTACATTCCATCCAGTTATGTATGAATTTGACATTATCGCGTAGTTAAGCATTTTCTTAACTTGATTTGGTTCTGGGTAAAGTCTTCCAGCAGTTTTGTCTCCTACAGAAATACTTGCTGCTTTTATTCTCGCTTCTCCTGTAAGGCAGCGGAACGGTTGCAACATGTATTCGTCGAGATCCCCTTCGGTCTCAAGGTCGAAGCCAACTATCGATAGATCTGCCATTTTAAACCTTCTCGGTTTTATACGATTCTTCCATCTTCTTAGCATAATTATCTAATTTTACCAATTTCTCCAAGAAGATGGGAGATGGTTTGCTCTCACCTCTTTCCCACCTTCCTATGGTTATGGCTGTGGATGTGACCAAATTAGCCATCTGTGCCTGGGTTCGTCCTAAGAATACTCTTATGTGCTTGATTCTTTCTGGTGTCATTTTGTTCTCCTTTTGCTTTAAACTGGATTAGCCTACTCTACAATCTCACAATGTATAATATATTGTGTGTGTAGCCGTATAACTGCCGCACATTCATCGCACTGTTGTTCCTCACCATCAAGATCTCCTGCAACTCTTGGCGGCATTTTTAGCACATGGTAACGAAGAAGTGAACATTCTCCAGCTTTTGATTGATACTCTATTTCCGCTCCACATTTTGGACATGTGACAATTGCTGTATCATACATTCCCATTATCCTTCTCCTTTAATCATCTGTTAGTTCGGAACGATGGTTAAGCGTCCAACCATGCTGTTTAATTAAATCAAGAAAGACTCACTAAAATTTCTCGGGCTTCTTTGTTATCTTCTAGCCATTCAAGCAAGGTTTCCCACTCTATTTTACATCCGTCTGAGTTACCATATATCTTGTTGTCTTCGTACCAATCTTTAAGTTCTAAGACTCTCTCATGTGCAACTGCTTTTTGTCTTGTGTTGTGCAGAGTCCCATCAACGGTCCTAAATAATGTTGTTTCTTCTATCATGGTTATTCTCCATCCAAAATTTTAAATATAAGCAATTGTAAAAACAATTGCCACCATACCCCAGAGTGTTAATGCGAGTATTTGTATAAAAAACATTTTCCCTCCTTTGGTTAAATCCAAGTCATAAGCCATTGTCCGTTTCCCCTAAGCCAATAGCTTATAAGCCGGGTTTAATCGTGCATGTACATATTTATACCTCTCTGTTCATTTTGTTCCTTAGTTATGGTTGTGTTTGGAAAATGTAGTAATAAACCATATCTAGTCTCTCAGCGGGAGCATGTTCCCAATAAATAGGAGACTCGATTAGTACAGATATGGCGTCTCTCATTAATAAATGTTGCATACTTATTTTACTCCTGTTGTCTTTTCAACACAATAAGTAGGAAAAGTCACTTTCTGACCACTCCCAAGTCTGCGACCTATACATGTTGCAGATGGTTCGGTGGTTTTGGGTAGTTTCTCAACACGGACTAGGATGAACTTATTTCCAGGTCCTTGTGGTACTAGAACTACATCGTTTAGTTTCATAGTTATGCTCCGCTCTCTTTATACCATTTTTCCCATTCTCTCCACCAGGATAGCCGATAACCTCCGCGCTCTGCGTCCATGTCTCGTCGATCTCGCCAAGACAGTGTATAATCTTGTGGGGATGGTTTTGGGTGCCTGTCGTCTCGCCAAGTTGCTGCAGGTTTTCTTAGTGTATTTGGCATGGTTTTATCTCCCAGTTGCGAGTATTATGCCGTCAATATAGGAGGCTATGCGGTAATAGAGTTCTCTTTTTGGTACATGGCCACAGTTAAATACATCGTTGGAACCACCACCATTAGATATACGGTGCAGCGAGACACCACCATATGCATAATCGATATGGTAGTTACCTGCATTCGCGCCTTTGCCCTGCGTGTAGGGTTCTGCAGGGCTTTTGGTTATTTCGTTGAGGCAATCGACCTTTTGATCTAACATTTTTTGTGTGATTCTCATTTTGTTCTCCTTTGATTGTTTAACACTTCCCATCTTGTATGGCTCTTGGCGGCTTTATATGCGCAAAGTTCCCAAAGACTAAGATTCGCACTGAGATCCCATAAAGACTCCAAATAGATATAATCATTTGATTGCATTTGATTACACGCTCTGGAAGCGGTTCTCTTAGCCTCTTTGAGTGATTTCGCAAGAAAGACAGCCACGAACTTTGATTTTTCTAGAGTTACACGATATATCTGTTTATCTTCATAGTCGCAGAAATGTGGCGGAATGTACCTTTTTATAATGTAATTTCTGTTCATAGTATTTATCTTTCTGCAATATTCAAATATTTATAGACCTGATAACGCAAATCTTGGATTACTGAACTAGTATGGTAATTCATCGACCAGTACCAATTGTTGAGATAGTGCAATTCAGCTTGTGTTGGATTTTTCTTTTCTAACAAATCTCTGATGCTTCTCTCATCCGTGTTAGACATTTTGCTCTCCTCAGTTGGTTGATCTATGTGCCTCATTCCACACTCGTACAGCTTCTGCGTATGTTTCGCTTCTGCTGTGGAAAGCATGTTCAAGCATTACATACCAGGTATGGCAGCAATCACCTGAAGCCATTTCAAAATTGTAATCGGCATCGTGTAAAATATCTAGATCTTCTGGAGTTTTTCCACAAGGGCATTTAGAAAGTTTTGGCATTTTGTTCTCCTTTAGTTAATTAATCTGTCACCGGATAGCGGACATCATTGCTACCCGGTAAGAGGTTAATTATCTTTGTTTTATCATCTCGTCGGCTATAATGTACGCGCTCTCTACCATGTATGTAGGATTTTCGTCATATCTGATGGAAACAAGAGCAGCCAGTGCAAATTTATCACGGATTGTCAATGTGTCCGGGTCTGGTGACTTCTCAGGTTGCTTTGTTGTTTCTTCAACCTTTTTGACGAATCTGCTTGTATGGAGAAAGATTCTCCCGAGATTGTCTTTAACAAAAATATCATGGACAACACCAAATAGATTGATGCATCTGTCATGTGTATTTATACGAATTACCTCAACCACATCACCTTTTAAATTGATAGAGGGATCAGGTGTTTGATGGTCGAGCTTATCCACTCTTAAAATAAAGGGATTGTCACGTATAATTACTTTATCACCAACTTTTAAATCAGTCATTTTATTACCTCTTAATTAATGGTTGAAAACTACACCTCTTTGAAAGGCATTTAAAGTTTTAAACATGACTAAATGTATCATTTGTATAGTTAGAAGTCAAGTGAAAAGTAACAAATATTTCTACTAATAATACCAGGTATCTAGTCTACAATAAATCGGACTGTACTAAATACATATGAAAGATACCACGGTGTTATAATGTGTATACATTTGATTATGGTGCGAAGTTGACACGAAAACTATACAGATGTATCAAAATAGCGTGTATATACACTACATTGTTTCCTTATAAATACCAAGAGGTTATGTTAGTAGTAGTACAAATAGTATAAAAAAACACAAAACAAGAGAGAAGAAAACGTTTTCGGGTTTTACCATGGAGCTATACAAATGTATGTTAAGCATTTCATTAACCGAAAATAAAATATGGAGTATGTATTCTATTTTTTATTACTATTAATACTATTACTACTAGACTACACTACACCACCATGGTTTTATTGCGTTTTCAAAACAGGCATTATGGTGTATATACACCGAAAAAACATACAAATGTTCGTGTTTCTGTCAACTTGGTACATATACAAATGATAGATCATACACATGTATGTATACAAATGTAACCGAAAAGTAGTTAAGCATTTCCTTTACAATACATATGTAGTTAAGCAAACACTTAACTATAGTTAATGAGATGCTTAACAACACACATGTTACATCTATCACTTGTATACATACAGATGTTATTCTTCTTTGTCGTTTTGGACTATTGCTATTAGGTTGTGTATCTCATATATATTTGATATTATGTAATCTTCAAAAGCTGTGGCAGATGTTTCATTGGCTTTTAAATACGTTTCAAGAATTTTACTCCTCATATTGTGCTCGTTTACCTCTTGTGGTATATGGTGGAGTGTACCATCATCCGCCACATAGGCTGTCACTTTCTTCATTGCCTTACCTCATTAGGTTGTGGTTATTTATCCAACGCTTTTATTAATTTGTGTATCAGCGAAGGATTGTGAGCTTTTATAACATCAATAATACGCACATCCTCATCGATTTTAGATTCTAATGATGCTACTAATTTCCTGATACGCGTCTCTGCATCACCGTGTAACAGACGAGAAGCTATATAGTTACATTCTTTCTCTGTACCAACACCTGTTACCTCTATTTGATATTTGGCTGCATAATTGTCGGTACTTGAAGGACGTAATCGTTTTATAGTTGTTTCTAATTTCAACATCTCACCTCTTAAGTGCTTGTTCAATTTGTAAAATTCCACCGGTCTTCTCTGCCCACTGTTCGGCAGCATTAAACATACAGCGCACGGCTGATGTGACGAGAATTACAGATACTGCCAATATTATGATGTATTGGACAAGTCGTGTCATTTTGTTCTCCCTTAGTTAATTGTGGAGTGTTTAAGAATATATGTAATCGTTTACTGCTTCGATTATTTCCAACTCATCTGCTTCATAGCCGTTTTTTAAGCATAAATCTTGGACTTTGTTGTATATTGTTTTAGGACACATTTGTTCTAAACGCCCTTTGTATGCCGTCTTTAACCATTCGACTGCGATATCAGGGAACAGTACGTCCTGTTTGCTAACTGCTTTTTGCAGTAAGGTATTCATAAGAGACATTTCGTTCTCCCTTAGTTAACTAATCTGTCACCAAGTAGCGGCCTCCATTGCTACCCGGTAAGAGGTTAATTAGACTGATCTTGTTCGTTCTGCACTGGTACACATTGAGGACAGTAGTTAGTGCAGTAGACACAATCTCTATCGGGATCATGAGGTACATCGTGACCTCCACAATCTTTCTTGATATCACAGGTCTCAGCTTTCGGGCAGATGTATAAAGTCTTCATCGTTTCACCTTTAAGTTAAATTCTCTTTCACTCTTAATTAAAATATAACATTTGTATGATCCAAAGTCAAGAGGAATTGTCAACCAATTTACATTTTATTTTGTGTTGCTGGATTGACAATGGTTATAAGTGTGTAGATGTAGAGAAGACACCATGCAAGAGTTGTGCCAGTTTTAGAGAGAAAAGAGTTTTCTGGTTAGGGGTGCTGGGGGGAGAGGGGAGGAGGGGGTCGTCCTTATATCATACCCTTACACACACAACCTAAAAATTTACTCAAAAATATGTAAACCATACCACAATAAATTTTATCTTAAAAATCATACATCTGTAGAAATTATTTATATTTTATTTGTCTTTCTTATATTTTTGATGTACATATATAATATGAAAAATGATAAAAATATCACAAATCGAGTCGAAGTGTTGGTCAGCCGAATTATTGAGGACGCTGATACATTCAATGAAAATGAATTATCAAGTAATTCGTTAGGATATAGTTATAATATATCTAAGGAGGATGGAGATGATTGGTATATACTAGTATGTCCGTATGAGCAGAGTTATCTATATGAGGGATGGTGGAGAGGATCTAAATTAGAACCAATCGAAAATGCTATCAAGGAAGCAATCAGAGGTGCGATGATTCTAGAGGACTGAATCAAGGTTACCTTAGCACCCTAAAGAAAAATGAACAACGACAATCTAATAGATTTTATCAGCGAATCACTTGACAACGAAAACCTTTCAAACGACACAGCTACGTCTGTTGAGAGCACAGCTCTGATTGAGTCATGCAAAGAACCTTTCCATGATAGCAGTGTAGAGTTAATACATCCTGCATCTGAGCAAGAAGAACAACCTACTACTCCTCACCAACCAGCATCGACTAATATCTGGGATCCGAGAATGGTCATGGATTTAGCTATCGGTATTGATGACCTCGATGAGATCCTTGTAAGATACGACTTATCGCATACTGAGTTTAACATTTTAACAGAGACATCATCTTTTAGAAGAGAGCTCGCTTTGGCGATGAAGGATGTGAGGGATAAAGGGGTAACATTTTCTTCAAAGGCTAAAGTTCAAGCAGAAAGTTATCTAGAAGTTCTTGACAATCTGGTATATGATTTAGGTACACCGGCTGGTGTAAGACTCGATGCTATAAAATCCGCAGTTAAGTGGGGTGGGCTTGAACCAAAAGACGATAAAAATTCTGCGGAAGGTGTTCCACAAGTAAATGTTCAGATAAATTTTTAAGGTATCGTTATGACCATATGTGTAGGGGCAACTGATTATATCGGTGGTGGAGCTGGAGCACTTGACGCTTACGACGGTGATGATTTTGTGGTAGGCGATATTTCCATGGTTGCAGGGCAAGGAGCTCCGCAATTTTACGAGTTTATCTCAACTACAGATACAGAGAACAGCCCGTACCTAATCCGTCCCGATACAAACGGAACTGGAGTTGCATGGCGACAGGTTAGTATTATAACTGCAAATGCTACGTTTTATGTTACAACAGCAGGGAGTGATTCAACCGGGAATGGCACATCAAGTGCTCCATGGCTGACCCTTGAGAACGCTATTGACTGGTTTAAGGATAAAAGAATTGCTGCTGATGCTATTGTGACGATAAGTCTTGGTAGTGGTACGTTTACTCAGAGTGCGTTGATAACAGTTCAAGGGGATCAATATGGTCGCATCCAAATCGTCGGAAACGGCAGCTCCAATACGACAGTGACATGTGCTACTGCAGGTGTAGGTTGTTTGCTCATTACGAAGTGCTCCAGTCTGTATGATATTAAGAATATAAAACTCCTTGGTGACGGTACCAATGGTAACGGTATTGAACTTGAACTTAATTCTTCTCTTGAGACATCTGCTGATTTACTTGTTGATTCTTTTAACCGAGGAGTGTATATCGGTCAATCATGCGCATTATATGCAAGTTCTGCTTTAACAAGTCAAAATAATAACAATGATGGTATTATCATCATATCTGGAGCACATGCTCGTATTGATGGATGTACTTTTGATAGTAATGGTAGTAAGGGAGTATATTGTGTTAGTTCGTCTAATGTATATGCTTCAGGTTCTACGTCAACCAATAACACAGACGGATATTACGCATTTCGAAACTCTTTTATTGAAGCCTCCTCATGTACTGTGAGTGGAAATACTACTGATTATTCTCCTGCTAAGCAAACGGCAGCTGACCCGACTTTTGCCCAGCAAGGGTCCTGGATTTACGGATGAGATTTTATAGTCCATCCTCATCATTTAGATGGAAGAATGCTAACTTATTTGGATGGAATCTTCCTCTTATACAAACAGATTTTCACGAATATTCTGGAAGCTTTCCAGACTGGACTTCGCGTTGGCATGGATATGACTCCCTTACTACCGACACTGATGCATCATACCTTGGCGGAACAGCTATGGTTTTTAATGCTGCAGATGATAGAGGTGCAGTATCGTGGGATGATGTAGGTGTATGTACAAATGTTGAAATTTTGTGCCTTGTAAGTGGGGCCTTCTCTGGACAAGGTGGGGAGAATATATCTAGTCGTGTTTATTTGCGGGGATCTGGTACGACAA
>Ga0224498_10000051_pt1 | contig 25530 bp, 30 predicted proteins | sample SF_Jul11_sed_USG_5_FD_167971 | JGI IMG/M metagenome (GOLD analysis project Ga0224498, IMG submission 167971) | Sediment microbial communities from San Francisco Bay, California, United States - SF_Jul11_sed_USGS_21 | ecosystem: Environmental > Aquatic > Marine > Sediment | place: USA...
TGTTCCTTTAATTTCGGAATTTGGATGAATGTCTATTGAATTTAGTTTGAATTCTATGTCTTTCACAAAAATTTTACTTCCAAATTAGAATAATAATTTTGTTAAGTGGGCCCAAAGGTTCCCGTTTTCTCCAGTATTCGAAACCTCTAATTTTATTGATTTTTTCAAGGCTTCAGCAACATTACAGTCACCATATTTTATATTAGTTTAGCTTTTACGGCTAGCTAGACATTATCAAGATTTTACCAAAATCAAAATGGTAATCCTAACTGTTTATTACATGCTGAAAAATCTTTAGTAATTTAGAAATAAGTCTCATGAAGAGGTCAGACAATACATACTTGAAAAGAAGGGAATTGGCATTGGAAGTAATGTAAATGCAATTCATGTTGCAGCAATAGCTATCATTGCTCTTGTTGCAATTACAAGCCTACTATGGATTGAAAAATTGGTAAACTGGCACAACAAAAGAAAGGAATGAATCCGGATCTTAAGACCAACAACGGTTAGTTGCTTGGTGAGAGTCCCAATTGTACATGATTAACCAGAAATAATATTTAGATCATTCTGAGGAATCATAATATTCTCTTTTAAGCAAACTTTACAATTGTTAGTTTAGGATTCTGCGGGTAGGAGTCATCTAACCGTTAACCGACCATAACTGTCCAAAGGGATGGGACAACTTTTTCCCATCCTTTCAGATTATCTTTTATTAATCATAAATTGATACAAATCCACTGAGGAATAAGATGAATGAATCATTCGTGTTGCTTTTATTCATATTTCACAATACTGTATCATGAGCAATCAAGATAATCAAAACAAATCAAGTTGGGAAGAAATTCAAGGACTGTCCTGGATTTTTTACGAGGACTAGATGTTATCTACAAAATGTTCAATGTAACTATTTTTTTGATATTTTTTATCAATTCGATGTAACGAACTATCAATTCGGAGATAACAAAATACCAATTCGGTTTTGGAGATTATCAATTCGGTAAAATGTTCCAAAACTTTTCGATAGTTTGATCGATGATGTCTATCAATTCGGAGATTTTCTCAAAACTATTGAAAAATATCCCATGAAGAATTTGATCGAATATATGGGTTTGAAATAATCTTGTAAATTCTACAAATAATACGAATTTATCACTACAACAATTTGGAAAAATTAGAATGACCTAATTAGGTAAATCTAATTTTCGTATTATTTTTAAACCACATCACATATTATGTCTCATGGAAAACAAACACTGTAAAATTTGTTCTTCTAAGTTAGAGATAGAAAACAAGTGCAAATTCTGTAATGAACCAACAAGACTGTTTTGTCATACTTGCGGAATAATGGTAGAAAAAACAATGCACCCAGCATGTATGGTGATTGATGTTAACAACATGGTTCTAAAATCACAGATGCACTAAACCCTATTTTTTATCTTGATTCTACAAAAATCACGTCGACAAGATCATTGTTGCTTCTTTTGGTAACTGTGTCTCTATTTGCATTATGAACATTCTGAAGATGTGCCTTTCTTGTTTTTATATCATATTTTCTGCATAACCTACAAAAATACGTCACCTGTCTTTCTGATTTTGGTTTTGCTTGGATCTTGTCATACTCAAGAATTTGAGATTGCATGATTGCAATGATGTTTCTTGGAATATTTTAATATTGTCATATATGGGACATTATGTAATTTATAGATGATTTCTGAGAAATATTTATATTTTGTAAACTGCATTATGTATATTCGGTGATAACAAATGTGGTTTGATGACCAATTCGAAAATACATTTCGAAGAATGTCGAATCGATTTTTTAACACGGGTGACATCTTTGAAAATTCAAATGGAGACCAAGTCTATACTTACGGTCCCTATTACTACGGCTATCAGATGACCGTAGGGCCTGATGGCAAGCCCCAAGTAAAAGAATGGGGAAACGTTAGGCCGACAAGTTCGTCAGGGCTGACCAGTCTTGATGGTGCAAGAGAGCCTTTTGTAGATGAGACTCTAAACGAAAAAGAAAAGACGCTACAACTGGTCACTGAAATGCCAGGTATTGAAAAGTCCGACATACAAGTAAATGTATCTGACGGGATTGTCTCAATATCTGCAGAACATGATGACAAAAAATACAGTGCCAAGATTCCACTAAAATACAAAGTGGATGAAAACTCTGCAAAAGCAAAATACACAAACGGAATACTGGAGCTGACATTTGCACTTGCCGAAGAGAAACCTCAAGGTAAGTTAGTGTCAGTAGAATGATTACGGGGAGAGTAAAGGATGAATACTAATTCATCACTCAGACAGATCAAGCAATCTGTCAAGACTTCTGTACAAAGAATTTCTTCAGAATGTGAAGAAGTTATTTCCAAATGGAAGTTTGGCGGGAAAAATTTTCCCTGAGGTGAAAAAATGCCAGATACATTATGTAGACGATGTGGGAGAGAATTGGATGTAGCAAAGAAATGTTTTCATTGCAAACATCCAATTCAACTAGCTTGTACACAATGCACAAAACCAACCGAAGTCAGATTCCACAGTCAATGCATGTACAATGAGGAGATGCTATGCCATACAGCCATTACTCTGACATAAGCCATAGAACACCTGATTCAGACATGTGGGGAGATCTTTTCTCCCTACATGTCCAAACTTTTGTGAATCTCTGTCATAGATGTTGGTCAAGCAATGCATCTGCATATTTGACTGAATCATGTGAAATACTGCGTAACAGATGCCATGGAGGTAACTCCAGATGAATATCAAAATTCTCAAAATTGCTTTGGGAATTCCAATTATCATTTTAACCGCAATAACCCTGGGTATTGTTTTAGATGTCATGTACACTGATACACTCACTCCAATACATTCAATCAATTCAGAATCTGAAGACATTTTAAGAAATGATGAATCTGAAACAATTGCAAATAATTTGTATTCAGGTCCATTTGCAATTTTGGAAGGTTCCTATGATATTGATGATACTTTATTTCTTATTGGAAGTGAAATTCCCTTGGATTCAAAGGGTGAGATCGTATTCATTCGGCCTGATGGCGAGATTCATCATAAGTATCCTTTTGATGGTTCAAAAAGTGCAGTAAACCACTACTTTACTCCTGTATCTTCAAGTGACTTGGAAGAATGTCCAAAATGTGGATTCATTGGAACTTGGATAATTTCTTTTGAATCCGAGTATGGATCTTTGTATGCACCAATCAGTTTTAAAGTGATAAAAGAAAATTTCGAAAAGGAGGAATACGATGAACCAAGAAATTGAATCATTAACAAGTAAGGCCAAAGAATTTTCCATAATCATTCAAACATTACACCAAGAAATATCTACAATTATCGTGGGCCAGGACAAAATCATTGAAAAATTACTTGTGGCATTATTATCTGGAGGACATGTTTTACTTGAAGGAGTTCCAGGGTTGGCCAAAACATTGCTCATCCAAACATTGTCTGATTGCATTGATTCAAAATTTGTAAGGCTTCAATTCACACCAGATCTTTTACCTGCAGACATTACAGGAACAAAGATCTATGAGCATGATTCTGCTTCATTTCAGACAATAAAGGGCCCGATTTTTTCTAATTTCATACTTGCAGATGAAATTAATCGTGCTCCTCCAAAGGTACAGTCAGCACTGCTGGAGGCCATGCAAGAAAACCAAGTAAGCATTCAAGGAGAAACGTACCAATTAAAAAAACCATTTTTTGTAATGGCAACTCAAAACCCTGTTGAATCAGAAGGGACTTACAAGCTTCCAGAGGCACAAGTAGATCGTTTCATGTTCAAATTATTGATTTCATATCCAAACAAAGAGCAAGAATCAGAGATAATTCAAAGATTCACTGAGGGTATTTCACACAAAGCAGTAAAGATTCTCTCTGATGATAAACTATTGGAAATACAGGACTTTGTACCAAAAATTTATGCAGATGAAAAAATTCGAAATTACATAACTGAGATTATTGATGCGACAAGATTCCCGGATAATTATGATCTTTCACTGTCTGAACAAATTGAATATGGTGCATCACCTAGAGCGTCAATTTGGTTAACCATATCTGCAAAAGCAAATGCCCTTTTGCACGGAAGGGGATATGTTATTCCAAAGGATGTTCAAGATGTAGTTTATGATATTTTGCGACATAGGATTATTTTGACTTATGAAGCAGAGTCAGAAGAAATCACAACAGATGACATTATACAAAAAATTCTGGAGAAAATCAAAGTACCATAAACATACAATACTTTTCGGTGAAAAATATGTCTCAAACAAAAGAAATTCTAAAAAAAATCAAAAAATTAGATATTAAAACAAAGCAACTAGTTGATGGCATTGTTTCCGGCAACTATAACTCAATTTTCAAAGGACAGGGAATTGAGTTCTCAGAGATTAGAGACTACAGAGCAGGTGATGACATACGGACAATAGACTGGAAGGTGACTGCCAGATTCAATCACCCCTACATCAAAGAGTTCATCGAGGAAAGGGATTTGCAAGTTTATTTTGTCATCGATGTATCGAGTTCTGGAAACTTTGGTACAAGTATCTCAAAACAAGAAAAATCATTTGAAATTATCGCCAGTCTCATGTTTGCAGCACTTAGAAATAATGACGGTGTGGGGGTCTTTTTGATTACTGATGGCATGGAAAAATTCATTCCTGCAAAAAAGGGCCGAAAACATATTTTACGATTATTGAATATTATCACCACCTTTACGTCTAATTCCTCAAAAACCAACCTGAAAAAACCACTTGAGCAGGTATCAAAAACCATTAAAAGAAAAAGCATTGTTTTTGTAATTTCTGACTTTATTGACACGAGTGAATATATGAAACCACTCAAAGTACTACGAAAACACCATGATGTAGTTGCTTTGAGGATTGTTGATCCAAGAGAAAGAGAAATACCGGACGTGGGGATGATCGAATTGGAAGATGATGAGACAGGAGAGCAGATTCTCGTGGATACATCTGATGAAGAATTTAGAAATTCATATTCTAGATTAATTGCTGAAAATGATACACGATTTCTAACAAGTATGATGAAAAATAAAGTTGACACAATTTCATTGTCAACTGATCAAAATTATTCTACATCTCTGAAAAAATTCTTTAAAAAAAGGAATAGGTGAAAATGGCAGGATTTGATAATCAGTTTATTCTCCTTTTTCTTTTACTTGTACCTGGATTATTCTATCTATACAACAGGATTCTTGCAAAAAAGAAAAAATCTGCAATTCAATTCAGTAACTTATCTTACATCAAATCAGCAATGGGGGACAAGAAGAAAACCAAGCGTGATTCTTTGCTGTTTTACATATCAATTGGAATTATCGCATTGATGATAATTGGATTTGCAGATCCTCACATTCCGTTAGAGCAAACAAAGGAAGGAGTCAATGTTGTTCTAGTTATCGATGTTTCGGGAAGTATGCAGGCAGAGGACTATCCTCCCAATCGACTGGAATCTGCTAAAAAATCAGCTGAGATATTGCTTGATTCCCTCCAACCAAAAGACAATGCAGGAATCGTGACTTTTGAGACAGGAGCTACCACTGCAGCATATCTTAGTCCATACAAAGACAAGGTGATAGAAAAACTCAGAGACATTCTGCCACGAGATGGTAAAACTGCAATCGGAGACGGATTGAGTCTTGGTATTGATATGGCAACATCCGTTCCAAATAAGCAAAAAGTGGTCATTTTACTCAGCGACGGTGTCAGCAATGCAGGGGTAATAACTCCTAGAGAGGCAATTGCATTTGCCAAATCAAATGACATTCAAGTTTACGCTATCGGATTGGGTTCTGAAAACAAAGTGGTATTGGGATATGACTTTTTTGGAAGGGCTCAATACGCGGAGCTAGATGAGATAACACTCAAAGCAATTGCCGAGAATACAGGTGGCAAATATTTCAAATCAATAGACTCCGAGACCCTTGAAAACATCTACAAAAACATCAGCAAGGACATCAAACGTGAACAGGAGGACACCAGCATAAAAGACTGGTTCTTTATGGCCTCCCTTGGGTTGTTTTTGGTACAAATCTACATGAGATACGGAAAGGGGAGAATTATCCAATGAACAAATCCATCTTCCTTCTTTTATTGTTGATCATACCATTTCAAGCTGTATTTGCTGAAGATCTTGTAATGTATGTTGATCAGTTTGAATATTATTTCCAGGTCGGAGAAAATGCCGTTATTCCTTTAGAGATAAAAAATGACCATGGACGACAAATATCCGGCATGTTGCAATATACAATCACCCAACAAGTAATTCAGGCAAATACACAATTTTCAAGCTCTAACACTCAAGCATCTACATTTAGCATTAATGATGGAGATCAAATAGTTTCATTAGATTTTGGAACCAGCAGCTCACCTTCTACTCTTACAGTGAATTTGAATTTTATCTATGATGATGGTGCTAACCAGATGAATGTCTCCTTTGATCCCATAACAATTTATTTCGTTTCAGATGAATCTCAAAAAAATAATGTAGAAAATAGAATGCAAAGCTCGTCTCAACAAGGATCACCTTCTCAGAACAATCCTTCGAGTCAGCAACAACAATCCATCCAAAAGAAATTAGATGAACTAATGAATCAACAATCCAATAAGTCGCAGGATCCACAACAAAGACTTCAAAACAATCAATTGGTACAAGATAGCAGTGCACTAAAAAAAGAAATCCAGCAACAATTGCAAGAAGAAAATGCCCTCAAACAGGAATTTGAAAAACAACTTTTAGATAATGAAGATTTTTTAAATCCCCACCAGCAATTTTTACAGCAAGGGTATAATGCTACCAGTGCAAATCTAAACCCGAATTCTCCTTCGACTGGGGATTTTGAAGTAAATTATGAAAATGAACAAGGTAAATGGGCCAAAATTCATGGAAGCATGGTAAATGGCACGTTAACAGACGTACAAAAACAAACCCAGGAAGAGCAGGACAGATTGGTGTCAAAACTACGAGAAGATGCAACTTTTCAAGAATATGAAAAGCAATTGAACTCAGAAGGATTTGTGGAGAAATATTTGGAGTTTATTTCTGATAAAAACATGACATCTGTGTCTCTAGAATACCAAAATGAAGAAATTCAAACTGCAACAATAACTGTTGAATTTGATGAAGATGAATTAACTAAAATTCATCTAGAAAAACCCGAAGATGATCGTTTCTATTTGCCATATCTTTTAGGACTCATACCATTAGTTGTCATCGGATACTTTTTGTACAAAAAACTGAAAAAAAGCAAGAAAGTGTCAGTAAAACCTGCAATTACAAATAACATTCCAAAGAAATTTGATTATGTTTTGGCATCAAATAATTTGATTCAAGAAGCAAAAGATGATTTTCAAGAAAAACAATACAAAGATGCCTATGGAAAAGTCAACAAAGCCATAAGACTCTTTTTGAGTTATGAGTTAGACTTGAACAGAGAAATTACTAATGAGGATATTCTATTGTATCTTGTCAATACCAAATACCCAGTAAATGATATTGAACGTTGTTTCAGACTCTCAAGTTTGGTTGAGTTTGCAAAGTATGGACCTAATGAAGAGGAGTTTGATGAAATGATCACAGTGGCTCAAAATCTGATTAAAAAATAAGAACTATTGATATCACAATAAATATTCGCATACAGTTCATGCACTTGTATAATCTTAAATTCATTCGTCTCTAAAACAACTAAATTTGATCATAATTATGTTGTTTTAACTAATCCAATAAAATCCTCTATTGGAATTTTAGTTTCGTTAATTATGTAATGTAAAAACAATCTAGGAACTTTTTCTACTTTGAGTATTCTGACATTTTTTAGATCTTTTTGTAAATGGACATAATGTCTGTCATTATGTTCTCTCTCAACAAAACCATTACTTTCTAAAACTTGTAGGATTTGTTTCCAACTTAACTCTGAATAGTCAGCAATTCTAACCATGTTATTTTTTATTATTGTTAACAGATTAATTTATGTTGTTTTCATGTGTGGGAAATACGGTAAATCTGCAAGAAGAGGATATTCGAATATGCTATACAATTGCGAACCTTTCTGACTAATGTGAAAGAAACATGGAAAAAGTCCTTTTCATTATTGATAATTAGTGAGCATTTTAATTAATCCAGAAATTTTTTAAAATATATGGCAAAAAAACCTGTAAAAAAATTAGCATCAACACCAGCAAAGTCAGGTCTTTCTGAATTTGACAGAGTTTTTGACAATTTTAAAAAAGATATGGAAAAATCATTTTCTTCCTTTCCGAGAATAGATTTTCCATCCTTTCCAAAATTGTATGAAACTGGTTGTGATGTAATTGATGAAGGCAATCAGATTCGAATGAAGATGAACATGCCCGGTCTGAAGAAAAACGAGATCAATCTCAACGTAACAGATAATTCAATTGAGGTGACAGGAGAACACAAAGAGGAAGAGAAGAAGAAGAACTTTTTGAGAAAAGAACGTCACAGCATGTCCTATTACCAGACCATCCCGTTATCTGAAAAGGTAATTCCTGGAAAGGTAAAGGCAAAACTGACTGATGGTGTTCTAGACGTAACGCTCCCAAAGAGCAAACCTACACTCACACAAAAGAAAAAGGCTGTCAAAGTGCAGTAATTTTTTTTAATTTTTTATCCATCTATTTATCTTAAGGAATTCTCTTGCAAATTTACTTCATTTTTATCAATAGTTTGCGTTGCTATTCGTAGGCCATCAGGTTTTTCTGCTCAAGCTCGCTGTGAATTTGATTTACAGAGCGATATATCGCGTCTTCTTGCTTTGCGCCAGCACAGACTATCTTTCCCGATGCAAAAATCAGAATCACAGTTTTTGGATCAAGCATCCGGTGAATCACTCCGGGGAATTGCTCCGGCTCATACATGCTTCTGGGAAGGACTCTGGCTGCCTGTTCCAGACTTACCTTGCCTCCCAGATTGATTGATGAGACTATGTTTTGTATCGTTACTGTGGGCTTGTTTTTTATTCTAATCTTGCCCTTTCTTAGCTTTTGAACAACTGTGTTTACGGCCTCAATCGCCATCTCCTTGGATTTGCCACCAGTGCACACCATCTTTCCCGAACTAAAAATCAGTGTGGTAGTCTTTGGATTCTGGAGCCTGAATACAGCCCCCGGGAATTGCTCTGGATCATATTCCACGGATGGAAATTTCTCTGTTATGTCATCTAGGTCAAGTGGTTGCTCTATCGTTGCAGAAGCCACCACGTTGACTATTTCGATTATTGGTTTGGTCTGCGCCATGATAATTTCTTAGAAATGGACTATTTCATACAATAAAAAAAGCTAACGATTCTTACGTGAAAATAAAGAATTTGGGATTATTCTTTATCCGGTTTAGAAAATCATTTTCAGGTATGCATAAATAGATAATATCATTCGAGATGAAATTGGGTTTTGTGCTATGGATGCTAACAGATGTCATGCTTGTGGCAGAATATTTTATGACGGTGTGAATGTCTACTGCTCTTTTCAATGCAGTTTTTTTGCATCAACGACAAAGAGAAAATTTTATCGTAAAAAGGAACTAAAATAAGTTTTAAATGTTTTCTTGTTTTGGTCACACCGCTATTTTTATTCTAATTGAATCCAAAAAATAAGAATTTTAGGAAGGTGGCTTTTGGTGAAACACTCGTTCAGGGATTATCTTCAATATGATTCTCTTCTCCTCAGGACTGCGAAACGGGTAACTGTCCAATCCGAGATATCTTTTTGCAAGCCTGTTGATGTGGGCATCTGCACCCTGTTCAGTGATTTCATTGACTTTGCCTCTGATGGTCACCATGTTGTACGGATTGGAACTGTCGTATACGGACAATGCGACGCGCTTGTCCAGGTTTACGTTTTTTTCTTTAATTCTTCCTGCAGCAGTGTTGATTAGAACCATGTCTCCGTCATAGTCAACCCATGTGGGGGCGACATGCGGGGATCCGTCTCTCATCAGTGTTGCAAATGATGCAAAATTCTGTCCCAAAAGAAGTTGTTCGACTTCAATAGTTATAGAAGGATTGATCATGAATTAGTTTAGAGTTTGAACTATTTTTGGTTTATCCATGAATATCATATTTTTCAACCTACACGTAACTTTGCTATGAGAAATATCATAGTACTTGACAATTAATGCCGATCTTTTATTTTTCATGTTTGCTCAATGTTGCAAAGATTTTTCAATATGATCAGAGACAATTCTCACGGAGTTGCATTTTAAGCAAAATCTTCGATGTTTCAGTAATGAGCAAATAGATTAGCATGTACAATTATCAATAATGCCCCTGAGAAAAAGAACGTATGCGGAAGCAGCCAGGGGCAAATGAAAACTCGTGCCATTTTTCACAACACTTTATCTTTTTTCTCGAGTGTATATACGACAAAATATTTTATAAATATTTCTAAAAATATGAGCAGTCACAAATGACATCTGATAATAGGAGTAACACATGTTAGAATCATTTTTTAAAATATTGTGTATATGTAGAATTTTCCATGATTATCAAACAAACAAAAAAAAGGAAGATGGATGTGCATTTTGCAATAAAGAAAGAGTTTGATTTTGTTATTCCAAAAATCAATTTGAATAGAAATGATGATGTAGAATTAAGAAGTAGAATTTTGAATATGAGTTCTGATGAGAGAAGGCCGCTGGGTATTAACAAGTCAACATTAGAGTATATCAAAAAGAATTTGTCCGAAGGTAAAACCTCAAAAATTTATGAGAAAATTCTTTTAAAAATTTGATAAAATATAAAAAAATATTTCTATTTCTGAAGGTGTAATTTTGCACAATGCATGGGATTGAAAATAACATGGTATATTTTGTCATAGATTATATCATAACTACAAAAAAAACTAGGCGTAAATTTTACTAAACTGGGTAGGTTTGCCCATGAAAATTTAGGCAATGACGCGTATATTTTACAAAATGACACTTATCGATTCAATGGAATATGGAAGAAATGGGGTATTGGAAAATTAGAACTAAAGAGATTGAACATCTAGATACCTTTGAGAAAGATACAGGTTGTGTTATCGATTTAATGTGTTGAGGAATAATAGATTGAGATGTTCTATCTTACAGAATAGAGTTGAAGACATTAGCAAGATTAAACCAGAGACTAGAGAATTCGATCCGAATGCAAACAGGAAGAGGTTGTGGTTGGGAAGAATTGAAAATATGGATAATAGAGTGATGAATGAGTCGATGCCATTATCTCTAAATTATTTTCTAAAAGATCATATTTAATAAAATAAAATTCTTTGAAATTCATGGTTACCTCTTTAAATCAAAATGAACATTTCACAAAATTAGATTGTTTTACCAAACAAGCCAAAAAGAAAGAAAATTCTGAAAACATCCTAGTCAAATTAGGAGTAATTGCGGTTTACGCTGCATCTGCTGATTTTATGTTAATACAAGCTGCTAGATTAGCAGAACAAATAATTTTAAAATCTCAATTAGCCGAAGGTAAAGTCAACTCAAAACCACATGATGATACTTGGTTCTTTGATAATCAAATTCGTAGTAGAAGAATTACATCTGAAATTAAAAAATTATTGCCTTTTAAAACCAATACTGATGAAAAGAAGGATAGGCAAATTAATAATATTGTCAAAGAATTTCTTTCTTCATCAAATGATTTTCTAACTTCGCGTAACAAGATTCTTCATCATCTTCTTAGTCCAAAAGGAAGTATAGATGAAATAGGTGCTTACATAGAAAAAACAATAAAAAAATTTAATGGATTTAGGAAAATAAATGAGGAATTCGTGAAGATACTACATCATTATAGATTTGGAGAAAAGAAAATTCAGTATTTCTATGGAAATTCCTAATTGTACAAGTTATCGTTCAAAACATAGCACAAAATTATGCCTAGAAAGGAGGGACTCCATTTACACAGTGATCTGTGTTACTTCTGATTATTTCGTCTGAAGGTCAATTTTATCCATTATTCCTAAATACTTTAATCGTATCTTCTCAGGCTCTGCCAAAATTACTTCATAAATGTGGGTCTTGATATTATCTCCTTCGTCATATCTGTTTTTTATTCTCTTGACATTCATAGGATAGAATATGTTTACTCCTGCTTCTGACCAATCATGAAGAATATACGCTATTGAAAACCTTCCATCGCTTGGTGATCCAGCATACATCATGTTGTCTGCGTTAAAGCCTTCAGGACCATAACACTCAAGGCATATGTCAAACTCTTTACCTATCCTCTCATCTTTGACTTTTTTCTCATCATGTTTGAAGAGATCCATATTAGCTATTATCTAAAACTCAATAATTTAAACCAAAAATCTAATTTCAGTCTACGAATAAACAGAAAATTGCTTTTATCATTTCTTCATATACAATATAGTATACATCCAAGTACCACAAAAGGTTCCCTATTTTCTTCTGGCAAACCTAAGGATCTTCCATAATTTTTCCTACCCGTGATGTTGGGAGTAATTACATTAATTGTTATTTTTAGATGGTTTGATTAGAAAATTTAGCCTGCATTTTGCATAATTAGTATAAAATGTAACTTGTTTTTTAAAATAATCTCACCATTGTTTGGAAAATTGTAAAATCACGGAATAATTATTTATGATGACATGCATACTTTAGTTATGAATCCAGAATCATCAAAGAAATTGATGAAATACTATTTGAAACTAATGACAAAATTAATGCCATTGTAGAAGAAATAAGATTGATCAGATTTTCAAAGATGGATGAGAAAGAAAAAGAAAAGAAATGTGATGGATTACGAAAAGAATTTGAAAAAGTTATGTCTTTAGAAGAAAAACGAGTTGAAGAAGTAATGAAAAACGCTTCTGATCTTTTATAAATAAATGGTGTGATGCAAATCTGTTTAGCAATGTTTTACCAACTTTCATTAATTCATCATCCTATTTTTTTAAAAAATAATTTAGATTAATGATTTCAAACAAGTTTTAATTATGATGTGAACCATTTCAAGTATGATTCATCAGTGTTACTATTGCGAACAGATTTTTAATACAAAGGAAAAACTGTATCAGCATTTGGAAGAACATGCAAAAACAAAAGACGAACAAGAAAAAGAAAAGCAGCAAAATGAGAAAAAACAAGATAAGTCAAGTTAATGATTTATTTTACAAAAAATATTTTATGTACGGAAAAATTTGCCAATTTAAAAAAATATAAAAATTATTTTTCTTTGAAATCATAAACATGCCTATACTATCATACCAACTACAAGCAAAACCTAAATCAGAACGACAGATCACATATTTTTGTAGGCTATACAGAAAATATAAAATCAAAGCAAGAAAAGTACATATCCAAAATGTCCACAATGCAAATAGAGAAACTGTAACTAAGAGAAGTAACCAGGATCTTGTTGATGTGATTTGTGTAGAATCAAAATAGACTCAACTTCTAAGAGATTTGGGGTATTTCAGGGATTAAAAAATACTACACATTGAGAGATCTTTTTTTGATATATGTTTTATTTTCGGTAATGTGACGATCATTTCCCTCCTCCAAAAAATTGGAAGATTTGCCTTCTCTCATATATTGCAACTGACATTAAAATTACCAATCCTACGATCAAACTAATTTCTTCAGAGAAAAATTTTGCAGAAACCTCCCATATTCCCCTCCAAAATAAAACTAGCCCAATACCAGTAAGTAAAAGAAGAAATGTGCGTTTTGTAAAAACAATCTCTTTCAATTTATTTTACAATCATAACTGGAATAGTTGATTTATGAAGTACATAGTTTGACACACTTCCAAGAAATATTTCCTTGATGTTACTCATACCTCTTGCCCCAATCAATATGATGTCAAAATTTAATGACTTTGCAAATTTTGTTATTTTTAGCTCTGGATCTCCAAAATCTATCTTCTTTTCAAATAAAATTCCATTTTGGGCACAACGTATCTTTGCAGTCTCCATTATGTCATCTGCTGCTATCAAAAGAGGTTTTTCAGGATATTTCAAACCATGATATGTTTTTGGAATATTTGAGATTACATAAATTCCTACTAGTCTAGTATCGCATTGTCTTGCTAAATAAATTCCCAGATCAAGTCCACGGTATGAATTTTTTGAGCCATCTAATGCAACTAATATTTTCTTAATTTTTGTTTTAATCATCTGTTTTTTCCAAATGCACCTTGATGATCAGTTAAACAACATGCACATTGTTTTGTGTAGCACTCATCAATTTTTTCATGGCCACAAGAACCACAATTACAAGAATCACTCATGATTTTAAGGAACAATTTTGGTAGTTAAACCAATTTAAAATTATCACATGTGAAAATTATCTTTGACTAATGCCATTTCAATATCTATAATGATTCTTCGTTTGCAGATACTGTGTCAAAACTCGTACCATCACAATGAGGGCAACTAGTTATAATCACCACCCCTGCTTTTTTGGTAAAGACATTTCCGCAGGATTTGCATGCGCGTAATTCACTTAGTGTGGTCATGGAACTATTAGAATATCCTTTTAAATAAAATACTTGGTTGCTCCCAACTCTGAAAATCAAAATTAGAAATTTGGAGTATTGAGATTTTAAAAAAAAAAGAAAATTACTGTACATTGACAGATCTTTTCTTTGGTTTAGGTGTAGGTTTTGTTTTGGGCAAAGTAATATCCAATACACCGTCGGTTAGTTTTGCCTTTACTTTTCCTGGAATGATTTTTTCAGAGAGGGGAATTATTTGATAGTATGATACGCTGTGCCTTTCTTTTCTTAGATAATTTTCCTTCTTTTCCTCTTCTTTGTGTTCTCCTGTGACTTCGATAGAATTATCAGTCACATTGAGTTTTAGATCTTTTTTCTTGATTCCAGGAGCATCCATCTTTACTCTAAATTGGTTTCCTTCATCTATAATGTCACAAGACGTGTGGGGCATAGAAATTGATGGAAAAGATGAAAATGCTTTTTCCATTTCTTTTCTAAAACTTTCAACTGATCTATCAATATCAAACCAATTTGATGCTCTAGATGGAGTTACGGCAGAACTTGGTTTTGCTAGTTTTTTTGCCATATACATAACGCGTAAAAAGGTATTAAGTTAATATTGTAAATTTTCATGTTTGAATATTACATAAGTAAAACAACTATGGAAAGAGCAATCAATGTAATTCCTGCTACAATTATTACACCTTTAAAGAGCATTTTGAGTTAATCCCACCACTTTTCCATATTATTTTACAGTAACTGAACCATTTGCCCAAGGATGAATCATGCAGAAATAAGCATATTTTCCAGATTCTTCAAATTTGTGTGAAAAGGTATTGTTAGGTTTTATCAATCCACTATCAAAATTTGCGTCCGGTCCGTTAACAACATCTCCACTGCTAACTGTATGAACAGAAGAATCGTCATTTCTCCAAATAACTTCGCCCCCTTTGAAAATTATTAGAGATGAGGGATCATAACATTTGTCAACCTCTTCACATCCCGGAATTGCAGTACCTTCTGGAATGCTTACCAGTCTTGAAGGCAGTTTAGAAGTAGCTAATTCTTTTGAGAGATCTATTATTTTTTCGGCTGATTGTTTACTCTTTTCAATTACCTGTCCTGCATTTTCAGCTGTCTGTTCTGCATCTTCCATGGTCTTTTTTACAATTAACATTTCTGCTATCATTTCTTGACTCCCATCTTTAATGGGAGTTGTTTTAGATTCTGAAACATCAGATACAAAATTAGATGAAAACGTAGCAAATCCAACTCCGATAATTACTACAACAATAGAAATTACAATTCCTGCTTTATCCATAGATGTCAATAAGTAAAAAATTTCATCTGCATTAATAAAGCGAAAATAGAATAATCAAATTTGGAAATCATACATGTAAATACTTTAGAAAATCGTAACCAAACTCCGTACTTGAATTGTTAGTTCAATTCCATAGATGCTGAACCATTATTGGGAATAATTTGAGATTAGTTGCTTATTATTAAATAAAAATTAAATAATTCAAACTTTATTCTATGCCCAAAATTTAACACTAAATTCAAAATTTTACGTCTAATTGATCAAATTTGGGTTGGTTTGCACGCTAAGATGAGTTTACTGAGTATTAGTCACAGAAAAATATCAAAATAGGACTTAATCGATGACTGCAATAATATTTATCAAAAGTGTGATAAAGCCAAAAACACCCATCAATCCAGATTCTGGCGTATGCAAAACTTGTGTACGATATATTGTGTAAGCCAGCATTATACACCCATTACACCAAGAAATATCTTTCGGATGAGCGTTGAACAAGATCGTAATTTAAGATCCCATCCTATTACAAGTAACCCTAAGAACGTGATTGACCCATCACCAAGAAAATCAAGCGCATCGGCTTTGAGTGCTTGTGAATCCGTTAAGAATCCGCCAATCATCTCGGCGAGTATATAACCTACATTGAGTAAAACAACTATCCATAATGCCTTGTGATATGCATATGCAATATGAGAAAGATCTTTTAGTAAATTGTCATCGTCTGACATTAAATCTTGATTAATTACAATGTAAACATGCTGGGAATTTAATCCACACACTAAGAGTTGTGGCTTATTGTTAAATGAGAATTTGTGTTCTTTACTCATAGTTAGTAGGTCTTCACGCCAAATCTGTCAATCATGTATTATCTTTGTAAAAATTATTAAATTCTAAACTTTTGATGAGAGTTCATCTATTTGCTTTTCTAATTTTTCTAACCTAGAGTTTAGATCTGAAATGCCATCCTCTTTTTTTGATGGTTGTATTTTTGTTGGTTTCTTTTTTGTAGTTTTTGATGTTTTAGGTATTGTTTTCTTTTGTGATGATTTCTTTTTCGCAATTTTCTTTGCCAATAAAAATAATACAGATAAACTTGTTATTAATTATTTAAGTTGGCATATCACAAATTATTTTGACTGCTATTTCAATTTCAAGAATCCTGAAAATATTTTTATGTACACAAAAATCCTACCAAATGTTGGCAAAACAAAATTCTCTTGTCTTTCACAAAATTGAAACCGTTCCAATCTCAAAAGTAATTGTATGGGATGAAGTGGAGACAAGGCAATTAAATCTTGATGGGATTGAAGAATTAACCAAAAGTATCAAAGAAGAAGGGTTGCAAAACCCCCCGGTTGTTCAAAAAAACAAAGACGGGACATTCAAACTGATTGCAGGTCAAAGAAGGCTAGAGGCCCTAAAAAGAATTGGCAGTAAAAACATCCCAGTAATGGTTGTGAAAAAACCATATAATGATGAGAATGCAAAAGCCGTATCAATTATCGAGAACCTACACCGTAAACAGATGAATTCTCAAGAGATGGCCCAAGCTTGTGATTTTTTGGTAAAATCAATGAAATCCACAAAAAAAGCAGCCAAGGCTCTAGGAATCAGTCAGCAGACTCTAAGAACACATATTGGGTTTAACAGCATTCCTACAAAATTACAAGAATTAGTGCCAAAAATAATTTCAAAAAATGAGGCATTGCAATTATATCGCATAAATCCAAAAATAGACAGTACCATAGAGATTGCAAACAGAATCCAAAGATACTCTCCTGATGCAAAAAAGAGATACCTTGATGCGTTAGCATTGGATCCTGATGCATCACATGGAGCAATAAGACGAATGGCAAACCATTTCCGAGAAAAACAAAACATCCGTCTAAAACTATCAAAGACTCAGGCAAAGACATTGGCAAAAGAATCTGTACATATGGATTTGGAACCTGAGGATCTTGTAAGAAAGATTGTTTCTGATTGGATCTCAAGGAAAAGTTAGTAAATTGTTTTATTTTAAAAATTATTTAATTACATATTTTTGATGATGCTATATGATAATACAAGTTGTCTTGAAATGAAATGATGAGAAATTGAGGGTTTTTAAGAAAAACTTTATTCATTACAATAAAATTAATCTTCGTAAAAAATCCAGGACAGTCCTTGTACTTCTTCCCAGGTTAAATTAGATTTGTTTTGATTAGACATGTACTGTATTTTCAAAATTCGTATAAAAGATGTACAGATGATTCGTTCACGTAAATAATCAGCGGTATAAATCATGGAATGATAATTGGCAGAAATAATTTGAAAGGATGGGCAAAAATTGGCCCATCCCTTGGACGGTTAGTATGGTCGGTTGGTTAAACGGTTAGATAATGACTCCCATCCGCAGAATCCTAAACTAACAATTGTAAAGTTTGCTTAAAAGAGAATAGTATAATTCCTCAGAATGATCTAAATACTATTTGTGTAAAAATCGAACATAGACACATTGGATCTCTCACCAGATAACTGATCGTTGTTGGTCTTAAGATCCAAATTTATGAGAAAGTTCTTACAAAAATAAAATAAAAAAATTATTTTGAAACAGTTTCTACAACTGCTTCTAATACTTCTTGTCGTGGTGATTGTTTTCTATATTCTTGTAGTGCAGGGACTTGAGAAATTTGAACCAATCTTGTGTAAAAATAATAAATAATCATCTAAATTTTAGAAATATCGAAATAGTCAAAATATAACATTTTCATCTGAATCAATAGAATCTCTTTAATTCCAGTCTGAACAACTCTCACGTTATGACAAAGATATCATATACTCTATCTAAAAATTTCAGGAAAGACACTCTGCTATTGCTTGAGAAAATTGTTGTCATGGTGGATGACTATGAGAAAAAAGGATACCGTATGACACTAAGGCAGTTGTTTTATCAGCTGGTATCTCATGACATGTTGCCAAATGACCAAAAAAAGTACAAGAAACTCAGTACTATCATCAAAGATGCTAGAATGGCCGGATTAATTGACTGGGATGTAATAGAAGATAGAATAAGAATTCCAACAATGCCAAGCGAATTTGAGAATATTTCTCATCTAGTAAAGGCTGCCATCTCATCTTATAGGCGTGACAGGTGGGAAAACCAAGAATATTACGTAGAGGTATGGGTTGAAAAAGATGCCCTGTCAGGCGTACTAGAACCAGTAACTAGAAAATATCATGTACATCTGTTGGTGAACAGAGGTTATTCCTCAACTAGTGCTTTACATGAATCCGTATTAAGAATTAAACAACAACAAGACAAAGAATGCATCATCTTGTATTTGGGAGACCATGATCCTAGCGGCAAGAACATGATAACTGACATCAAAAACAGACTGGAGCAATTTCAATGCGATGCCACAGTAAGGGATGTAGCTTTAACAATGGAGCAGATAAAACAGTATAATCTTCCACCAAATTCTGCCAAAAAGTCAGATCCACGTTCAGACAAATACATCAAAAGACACGGTAATTTATCGTGGGAACTAGATGCTCTGACTCCTGAAGTGCTAAATCAACTGGTGTCATCCCATATTGAAGAGTTCTTGGACATGGATGAATATCAGAGAATTATAAACCAGGAAGAAGAAGAGAAGATGGAACTAGTCCAAGTTACACAAGACATATAGCTTCAAAATCCATAATTTTAGAGAATCAGTTTATCTTGATTAAGACTAGTATCTTTTGGTATGATGATACGGAATTCATTATTTATAATGGGAAGTGATATCCATTATCCAACTAAATTTTCCTGGTGACTGGTATATCTCACCAGTTTGGTTCACCTGAACAGTTCACAAAAAAAAAATCACATTTTACAATATATAATAAAGTGTGGGAACTATGCCAGTGAACCGTCTTGATGAACCGGCATAATCGTGATTCTGTCTCTTTGTTGTGGGTCTATTTCATCTAAGATATGTTGTAGCTTGTCTTGTGTATCTTCATAGCACCACATCTCCACTTTAGAAAACCATTCCAAACTCTTTGTCATGTTTGATTTGACTTGTTGAGGATGTGACCTTATCTCCTGTGGGGATTCTATCTCAATTGCAACTCCATTTAACACATCAAAGCTGTCATTGTCCAGTATTGGAATTGATATTGCATCAGGTTGCTCTATTGTGATGTCTTGTTTTAGCACCTCAAAATAGTCTTCATTATCCAGATGGTATCTTTTTGCCTGCTGAATCAGGAAAAATGACTCCATTCCTCCCTCTCTTTGGTTCTCTAATACTGGATTGAACAATTTATGTAATTTTGGAGAAAGTTCAAACTCTATTCTGGATTGCTCTCCCTTGTTCATTGTGACTAGTCCCTGGTTTGCCAGTGCTTGCAGACGTATCTTTACTTGTGATTTGTTGACTCCAGACAGCCCTGAGATTTCTGACAGATTTGGCCTGTAAGACTCATTTCCAATAGTTTGCCTGTTTTTGAGCAGATTGTGAATCACAATGCACAGCTTGTGGGATTTTGGCCTGTATTCAGAAAAATTTGCAGATGCCATATGCAGTATCTTTTGGCTTTTTTGTGTGTCAGTTGGAACAGAAGACAATACAGAAGTTTCCTCACTGTTAATTTTATCAATGTCATCTGTTTGCAATTTCTCGTTATCTTGAGTTGTACTGTTAATTTCATCATTCTCTTTTCTTTTTTCTTCTAACAGTTCAGCAACACGCACTACAACTCTATCTACAATTTCCTCATTGTCAGTTTTACACATATCCAGTGTCTCATTACAATATCTGTAGATTCGTGGAATTTCCTCTTCAATACCTTGTTTTACAGAATTTTTAGTATAGTCTTGTATCTTTTTGTCTAGCTCAAGTTTTTCTGCAAAAATGCTCATATTATTCTGAATTGATTGTACATCATTTTTGTGATCATTTTTTATCGATGTAGATTCTTCTTTGAGATGTGTTATGACATGAGATAATTGTTCTGATATAGAGTTTAGATCAAGACTAAACAAATCTGTACCTCGTTCTGTTCCTTTTGAGAACATCATCCATGACACCAGAGAGCAGACACTTACCAATCCAACTACCAATATCCAATCAATTTGCGCATCAATTTGTACTAGTGGTAAAATCACCACGCCATCAAATACTGCAATTCCAAGTATTGTAAAAAATCGTACAGCATTTTCCTCTGATCTGAATCGTTGCATCTTTCCTGATTGCAAGGAACCACCTATTGCATGTGGCAGTCCGACTGTAGTTACAATGGCTACTATCAAGAGTATGACATCTAGCATCTGTGATGATATGATCATCTTGAATGCAACTCCTCAAGAATTGGATAGTCATCTGATTTTGTTATTGCTGTATTTATGAAATAATCTGTGATGGCATGATTCTTTTTCATGAAATATGATAAACCATTTCTATATAAGCCAAATTTTTTACAATTTTGGCTTTTATACAAATCACTATACCACACTATGAAAGAAAAATATTCAAACCAAAAGAAATTACTGCTAACAGAACTTGAGAGATTACAAAGAATATCAGGTCACATGCACAACTTTGATGTGGTATGGTTTCCACAAAACAATTCAGAAATAGAAGGAAAAGTAGAGGGAAACACCATCACAATATATTCTCAAAACATTACAGATGCAATTGATACATTGCAACATGAATTCGTTGATTATATCATTAGTCAAGTAATCAAACCCTACATCACTCTAGTCAACTCATTGATGGGAATAATAACAAAAGAAGCATACGAAACAAAAGAAAAATCTGTTGAGGCATTGTTAAATTTGATCAATAGTTCTAAAAAATAATTTATTTTCTTCTTCTAATAATAATGCGATTCTCTGTTAGTTCCTTTATTGGCTCCCATCCTTGACAGATGTGATGTAATAGCTGCTCATCGTTTGTTATTATCTTTCCATCGTATCCTTGCTGTTGTTGTTTTTCTTGAGATTCAGATATTGCTTTCATTATTTCTTGTCTTATTGCGTTTGTTTGCTGTTCTATATCTGGTAATATTTTGTCGTTTGTATTTTTTGCATTGACCATTCTCTGTTTTTCTATTTTTATTTTTACAGGATCAATCCCATATAGCTTTGCCTGCTCACGCCACATGTCAAGTAGCATCTCCTTTTTGTTCTGAGTAGAGTTGTTGCTATCACCGTTTATGGTACACAAAAATTCCTGGCTCACAGAATATGCCCTTCTCATGTCTGCAATCATCTCATCAGTTAGTCTTCCTTTATTTGTGGTGTATCTAGCTTCAATGTCTCCCTTGTGACCCATAAAGAACTGTCTATATGCATGAGTCATCCTTCCGTGGCTTTCTGCAAGCAGTAATTGCGTGTCAAAATATGCTCGCAAAACGTATGGTCTTACCTTGACTATACTCCATATGGATTTTCTAATGTCAGATGTAATTCGTGGAGTTGTGATTAATCTGGATTGTTTTTGAATTTTGTTGTATCTTCTTCTAGAATAATATCCTTGCTCCAAGGATATGACCGGCGAATCTAAGGCAAGTTTTTCTCCAGTTGAAATCCTTTTTCTCAGATAACCCAGAACATATTCACAGCCTTCAGAGGGCAAGAACGTAAAGTACTTGTTTCTTGTCTTGCTAAGTGAGGCCCTTACTATTATCATTGCAGGAACATGTGCAAAACTAACTGATTTGCCATCCTGTTCAATCACTAAATCAGGCAGGTCAGCTAGCTTGAGACCATCTGTTCCATCATAATTTCCCATCACTTGCGGCCTGATACCAGAAAAAGCCATCAAACTGATACTAGAACGAGTTCTGGGATTGGACACATTTAAAATTGATTGCAGCTGTGTCTTGGTTGGCACTTGTTCGTCTTGTATGTTTACTGGGATTCCTGCATTTGCAATCTTTATCTTTCTTTTCAGTTCGATATAGTTGAAGACAAGCCATGACTTTATTGACTTTAGTATTCCCTCGATATAGTTTGGCGCATAGTTTTGCGATTCCAACCAGGATACGTGATCAAGTAACATGTCCTCTATCCTTATGACGTCTTTTTTTCCAATCTTTACAAGCTTGACAGGTGTGGTGTCTGTTCTATAACAGAATAGATTTAATCTACGTAGTCTGATGTCTGCATTTAGCTTGCTTCCCCTGCTTGTGTTATCATACCAGCGTCTAACATTTTCATCATTTAGAAGATCTTTTGTTGCAGGTTTTTTCTTCTTTTTATTAGACATTATTTTTCTCCATAATGTCATATTTCATTTGCTTAAAAGCAGGTCTCGAATCCTGGAGAATATGGGCCCAAAGGGCTTCGATCCCTTGACTTTTGGATTAGAAGTCCAACACGCTATCCATGCTGCGCCATAGGCCCAAAAATCTAGCAATTAATTACCATTTTAAGGGTTTACAGCCATTTTCTTTGATAATTTCCTCTTTCCATTTTAAAGAGAAATTGTTGTGCATATCCTGCAAATGGACCAAAATGATTTACAATTTTTTCATGAAGTATGCTGTATTGCTTTTCCGTAATAGTTTTGGTTTCAAGTTGAAATTGATCTGAATAGTATTTTTCTAAAATCCTAATCATCCATCTATCTAATGGAAAAGCTTCTAATTTGTTTAATGAAAATAACAAAACGCAATCTGCCACTTTATTTCCTACCCCTGGAATTAAACAGATTTCTTCTTTAGCGTCTTGATAATCACATTTTTTCAAGTATTCAAAATCTATTTTTTTAAACAAAGTCATCTTTGCTGCTTCTTTGATGAATCGAGCACGGTATCCAACTCCACAACTTTTAATTTCATTTATTGATGCTTTTGCAAGTTTTTCAGGTTTAGGGAATAAAAAAAACTCTTTATTTTGAAACTCAACTTTTATTCCAAATTTTTTCGATAGATTTTCTAAACTAATTTTTATTTTTTGAATATTAGAGTTTGAAGACATAATAAATGAAATCAAACATTGAAAAGGATCTTGTTCTAGTATTCTTAATCCTAGATACCGGCTTACGGCCATTTTTGTTGTCTTATCTTTTGAAATTGATTTTATTATTTTTTCAAGATTATCATTTTTTCTAAAAAAATCTGTTTTAATATTTTGATATGACTTGATTCTTCCAGAATTACTTATTTTTAGAATATCTTGACCATTAATGCCATACCAATGATTGCCGTCTCTTTTCCACAGAAATACTTGCCCACTATTGATTGAATTTTCAACATTTATTGTACAATAATTTTGCATCTCAGACAGTTATTTCATCATTAACTGCAGGTGCATATGTTTCAAAACCAAATTTTTCATGAATTTCTTGAGCAAACATATCACATGATTCTGAATCCCCGTGCACTGTCCACACTTTTGGATTTCCTTTAATTTTTTTAATCATATCAAATAATTCTTTTTTGTCTGCATGTCCTGAAAATTGAAACTGTTTAACCTCTGCTGTAACATGGAGATCTTTACCTCTAGTTGAAACCATTCCTGTATCTAGTAATTTTTTTCCTGGTGTACCTTCTCCTTGATATGAAACTAAAGCTATTCCATTTTTGCTATCAAAAGATAATTGTTGTAAATAATATACCGCATTTCCTCCAACTAACATTCCTGCTGGTGATATTACAACACATGGTTCATTCATTGCACGTTTTCTTTCTGAATGTTCCCTTATTGCAGTTGCACTCTTGATTGCTTCAGAAAATACTTTGGGATCTCTTAGATATTCTGGATGTTTAAACATTATTTCATTTACTTTTAATGCCATTCCATCCATTATGATTTTGTGTTTGAAATTTGCACTTCTTAAAATACAAGCAATTTCTTGAGAGCGTTCAACTGAAAATGATGGAATAAATAATATTCCTTTTCTATCCATTACTTCATTTGCAAATTCTATTAGATCTGTTTCTGATTCTTTTCTTGGTTTTTGCTCTGTCTTTGCGTAAGTACTCTCAGTGATTAATAGATCAATTTCCCCTATGTCTAAATCCATCTCTCGTAACATCCTTGAGCCATTTGTTTTAATATCGCCTGTATAGAATAATTTCTTTCCATCTGATTCTACTAGCACAGTACTTCCACCTATCACATGTCCTGATTCCCTAAATTCAAAAGTTGCATTTCCTTTGGTAACTTTTTGTCTAAATCCTATTTCTTTGGCATTTTTCATCATATTGTTTAATTCAGGTAAATCAAACGCATGTGCATTTTTTTCAATTTTTAACATATCATTGATTAATAATTTTGAAAGATCAAATGTTGGTGGTGTGGCATATACATCTGTATTTCCACTTACGAAAAGTGATGGTACATTTCCTGAATGATCTAAATGAGCATGAGTAATTATAATCGCGTCCAAATCTTTGGGCTTTACATGAAGGGGAAATTGTGGAGGTGAACCTCTTTTTCCAAACATTACTCCATAATCAAGCAATAATTTAGTTCCATTACAATTAACCAAAAATCCTGATCTGCCTACTTCATTTGCAGCTCCCAAAACTTTAACATCCAAGAATTAAAATGAATTTTTATCTACGTTAAAACCTTCTTAGAGCAAATCCAATCATTATGTCTACTATAGAATCTACAAAAGCTTTAATTAGTGTAAGCTAAGATTCGATCCTCATGGGAAGAACCTATGATGAGTGGATAGCTCAACAAGATCAAGCTGTCGTAGCAAAAACTCGTGCAGGCGATGAAGGA
>Ga0224498_10000052_pt1 | contig 25505 bp, 25 predicted proteins | sample SF_Jul11_sed_USG_5_FD_167971 | JGI IMG/M metagenome (GOLD analysis project Ga0224498, IMG submission 167971) | Sediment microbial communities from San Francisco Bay, California, United States - SF_Jul11_sed_USGS_21 | ecosystem: Environmental > Aquatic > Marine > Sediment | place: USA...
TGAAATTAAGGCCGTGTTGAGTGATGCGCACATATTTCCCGAACCGCTGAACAACGCCGACCTCGTCCACTGCAACGGTATAGAACGTGGACGAACCAAAAAATATAAGAGCGAAAAGAAGAATTAAAAGCGGGCCGCCGGGCAGTTTTAACTTTTTAAATTTTTCGACCAGGTCATCCATTTTAGGAGGAACCATTCCTCCTTCCTTTCCATCCTGCTGCTTTTTAAGTTTTTCCCAATCCCAATTCATAGATTTCTTTCCTGTTAATTTGTATTAAAATCCTTAAATCTCTTATTAATTATAGTTACCAATCCTTTCAAGTCAAGTAAAAAGCAAAGTCGATATGGGAATTGCCACTTCTGAATAGCGATCATTGATTAATGTATAGAAAATTTCTTTCGATTTCGTCTAATTGATTCTTGACAATCTAATACATCACTTTATAGTTCCTTATATTATGGCAAAAAGTAAAAAAAATAGCGAGCTTGTGCACATCGGAAATATTTTAAACAATGTCTTAAAAACCTGTCGAAGTGATTGCGATGAGGAGCTGTCAAAGGTTTGGAGTCTGTGGGAAAGTGCTGTGGGAGATGTCATCGCAAAAAATACCAAGCCAGAGGCTTTCAAGGGGAAACTACTCCTGGTCCTTGTAAACAGTCACCCATGGATGCACCAACTCCAATTTTTGAAAAAAGATATAATAAACAAAGTCAACCAAGCATTGGGGAAAGAATTGGTACAAGATATAAAATTCAAAATCGGACCGGTTTAATTAAGATGAAATCACTGAGCACAGATTCCTTCTTCAACGGCTGCATACAGGTTAAGCAGAATCGGTCCGGCTATCGTTTTTCTATAGATGCTGTTTTACTGGCCTGGCATGCCGATCCGAGCCCAAATGATACCATCCTCGATTTGGGAACAGGTTGTGGCATTATTCCTATGATACTGGCGTATCGTAATCCCGAAGTCAAAATTTACGGTATCGAGGTGCAAACGGAACTTGCCGATATCGCGAACCTCAATGTTACAGAAAATGGTATGGAAGATCAAATTACCATCCTTTGCCGGGATATGAAAACACTAAAACATGAGGATACTTCCGGAACCGTGGATCTGGCCATCAGTAACCCGCCTTTCAGAAAGTCAAAATCCGGTAGAATCAACCCGAATCAGCAGCGTGCAATTGCACGGCATGAAATTAAAATGACGCTTTACGATGTCGTTGAAACTGCGCGCAGGATGTTAAAAACTTCTGGAAGGTTTGTCATGGTCTACCCTGCCGGACGTATGATGGATATTCTCACCCAAATGCGTGCTTCCGGAATAGAACCAAAGTCGATTCGAATGGTTCATTCACGAAAAAACACAGAGGCAAAGATGATTCTCGTTGAAGGAAAAAAGGGAGGGCGTTCAGGAATAAAGATCGGTTCGCCCCTGATCATTTATCAGGAAAACGGTTCTTATTCCAATGAGGTTGAAAAAATATTTAAACCCTGATCCGAAGGGGCATTAATCCAGCTTATTCATCACCTGACCGGTAATTACTTTTGGGAAAAAGTAGGTGGCCTTACGAGGCATAATCAGGCCGGCTTTGGCAATATCGCGTACCTGCTGAATTCTTGTTGGATTAAGTATAAAAGCAATGTCATGTTTTCCGGCAAACACTGCGTCGATAGCCTCTTTTGCAATGCTCGAATAGGCGATCAGCTGCTCATTGTCAAGCCTGGCTTGATCAAAACCCAACATTTCCATAAAAATAAGACGGGTCAACACCGTCACATCAATATTTCTAAGAACCTCCGGCAATTCATCACCAAACATATTTTCCATAACGTCGGGTTTGAGTATTAACAGGTGGAGTTCCGGACGATCTTTAATGCAAACGCCGATACAATGCTTTGAACTATTCGATTTTAGAATCGAGGTAAATTTTGCAAAATTTCCATTGTGTTGATCACTATCGTAAGGAAGCGTTATGATGTCAAAATAATCTTTCGCTTTTTGGATCAGCGATTCTCTTGTTTCGACGGGGATTTCGTTTAACATGCGGTGAGCGGGAAGAACAATTAGTCCTGGATCTTCCATGCTGCAAAGGTACATCATGACATAATTTGCTGGATGACTACCGTTTAAATTAGGAGTACGGGCTGACAACCAATCTCTGTAATTAAGCGCTGTTTCGTAACGATGGTGTCCATCAGCAATAAAAATATTTTTATCCTTTAAGGCATCGGAAATATATTGGTGAACCGAATTATCGGTGATTCGCCATAGCCTGTGCTTTTGTTCGGTTTTGTCCGTAAAAACAATATCCGCTGATTTGTCGCGGATTACATCCTTAAGTTTATTATAAATGCGGTTTTCTTCATCGGAAAACAAAGAAAATATTGTGCTGAAATTAGCGTGACATGCTTTCATCAGCTCGAGCCGTTCCGATTTTACCTTGGAAAAGGTTTTTTCATGCGGCAAAATAATGCCCTTTTCAAATGGCTCAAGGCGAATCAGGGCAATCAAACCATAACGTGTCACTCGATTCCCGTCAAAGAGAAATTCCATCGACGTCAGGTAAAATGCCGGCTCTTCGTCTAACAAAATGATGTCATCTGATAACCATCCGTTAAGACATTCTGCTGCTCTAGTATAGCGGTTGTCTACAGGTGTATCATTTTCGGTAGTTTTACCCAAAGTCAACCTGATGATATTTTGTGGGTGGCGTTTATGAAATTGAATCTGCTCCTGTTCTGAGATAACGTCAAAAGGAGGGGCCACAACATCTGCCAGATTTTTGATCTTACGACTATTATAGAGGATTCCTTTAAAAGGGATGACTTCAGCCATGTTTAACAATTCCTTTTCGATACATTTTTTTTACCTTTTCAAACAAAAAAGAACTGATACTATAAAGGATTCTGTTATTCAAGGAATAAAATGCTCGGCGTTCATAAAAAATTAAATTCATCAAAACGAATATTCTTATAAAAATATTTTGTAATTATTTCTACATAAAATAAGATTATTGACATGCCCTGTTAAAAAAGTATATTGAACCTACCTTGTACTTCAGAATTTAAAGGTGCTGGAGAGGTGGCCGAGCGGCTGAAGGCCCCGCTCTCGAAAAGCGGTATCCTGTCAAAAACGGGATCGTGGGTTCGAATCCCACCCTCTCCGCCATAGCTCAGCACCTTAAGAAATTGATATCACCCCTAATTTTTCGGAGAGATGTCCGAGCTGGCTGAAGGAGCACGACTGGAAATCGTGTGTGCTGTTAATAGCGGCACCGAGGGTTCGAATCCCTCTCTCTCCGCCATATTAAATTCAGATAGAGCATCGAAACGGTAAAAAAACTCGCATCGAGACCTTTGAAAAATGCACATTTTTGTTCGAGTTCAAGGAAGGCGATAATTTTAACCACCCCGATGAAAACCCCATCGGGACAGGCATCCATACATTGAGTATTTCGAGGATTAAAATTTGAGCTTGACGCAGAAATCGGACAAAAAGGGGCGTTTTGCAAAGGTCTCGCATCCATATTAAGGAATTTATATATGTCCTATCTTGTACTTGCGCGTAAATACCGTCCCCAAACATTTGATGAGGTCGTAAAACAGGATCATATCACACGCACGTTAACCAACGCTATTTCAGCAGGTCGTGTCGCCCATGCCATCCTGTTTTCAGGACCGAGAGGAACCGGAAAAACCACGGTTGCGAGAATCTTGGCCAAGTCCATGAATTGCAAAAATGGTCCGACACCGGTTCCATGCAATGACTGTAGGTCCTGCAGAGAGATCACCGCAGGGAATGCTGCAGATGTGTTCGAAATTGACGGCGCTTCAAACAACAGTGTTGATCAAATCAGAGATCTTCGTGAAAATGTCAAGTACATGCCCGCACACAGTCTTTATAAGATATATATTATTGATGAAGTTCACATGCTCAGCATCGCCGCCTTTAATGCGCTTTTGAAGACATTGGAGGAACCTCCGCCCCACGTCATGTTTATCTTTGCGACCACAGAACTGCAGAAGATTCCCATAACAATACTTTCAAGGTGCCAGCGACATGATTTCAGACGTATTGATGTTGAATCGATTTCCAAACACATGAAAAAGATTTGCGTCAGAGAAGATGTTGATATCGACGTTGAAAGCTTAGGGTTAATCGGACGTGAAGCAAACGGAAGCATGAGAGACGGTCTGAGCCTTCTGGATCAAGTCATGTCCTGCACACAAGGTGCCATTGAGCATGACCAGGTTCTGGATATACTGGGCGTCATCGATCGAGACATTATTTTTAAAATATCAAGCGCCGTCATACAGGGAGATATCACGGAGATTCTCGATATTCTGGACGAGGTGTATAGCGCAGGCCATGATATGAAGAAACTGTACACCGATTTACTCGAACATTTCAGGAATTTACTCATTGTCAAGATGGGGAAAAAGACCCGCAAACTGGTAGATATCCCTGTGTATGAAATCGATTTGATGCTTGATCAGACAAAAAACGTCCCAAAAACATTTTTGAATCAGCTTTTTAATTTACTTTTTAAAGAAGAACCGACAATAGAGCATTCTTCACGATCAAAGCTCGCAATTGAGATGGTTTTTATCAAGATGTTTCAAATAAAGCCTGCCCTGCCCATTGATGTTCTTATCGAAAAGATCGATCTTCTTAAAAAAGATTTCGATGAATCTCTGGAAACTTTTATAGATACTGCCAACAGATCCCCTAAACCAACCTCCAGCCCGGTAACAGGGACAGCAGAATCTATAGAGACTTTTGCCGCAGGCCATATTGCAGCAACAGATCAGGATGAAACTTTAGAGAATAAGTGGGAAAAACTGTTATCAATATTTATAGAAAAACACCCATCTCTTGCAACCAACCTGAAAAATTCCAAAATAAAAGGACTGACCGACAATCAGCTGGAAATCGAAGTCAATGGAAACGATTTTAATATAAATATGGTCAGGAAAGAAAAAAATGTTGGCATTATTAAAAAGGTGTGCCGCGACTTTTTCGGAAAAGAGATCGGCGTAATTGTACGCACAAAAAATATAACGGAAAATAAACATCATCAAAAAAATAGCCGGAAGGTCCGTTTAAAACAGGAAGCCTTAAGCCACCCCCTGGTTACCGATGCGTTGGAGATTTTCAACGGTAAAATTGTTGATGTTAAGATTTTATAGGAGGTATTTCAATGAAAGGCTTGGGAAAGATGATGAAGCAGGCACAGCAGCTTCAGGCAAAAATGGCAAAATTACAAGAAGAATTGGCTGAAAAGACAGTTGAAACAAGCTCTGGTGGCGGAATGGTAAAGGTTGTGGCCAATGGCAGACAACAGCTGGTATCCATTCAAATAGAACAAGAAGTTGTGGACCCGGATGATGTGGAAATGCTTCAGGACTTGATATTGGCCGCCGCAAATGATGCATTAGCCAAGGCACAGGATATGGTCTCCGGAGAGATGAGCAAGCTTACCGGAGGCATGAATATACCGGGACTGATGTAACATCTTGGAAATTCAACAAATTTCCGAGATCACAAGCCTTTTAATGGCAATTTTTCATGCCACCGATATGGAAGAATGGAATGTTGGAATATTGGAATATTGGGAATAAGAGCGGAGATAACCCATTTAAATGGTTAAAAAATCCTTTAAGCCCATCACTCCATTACTCCATTATTCCAATTGGGGCGAAGCCCCTAAGTTCTATTTTTGATCGTCTATTCACTCTTTACTATTTACTATTCACTATTTACTATCTACTAATAACATGAGTCATTATCCAGCAACTGTTTTGAGATTGATCAAAAACCTTTCAAGACTTCCGGGGGTCGGGGAAAAAACCGCTGAGCGGCTTGCAATGCACATACTTCGTGCGCCTCGCAGGGAGGCTGAACAGCTTTCTCAAAGCATTATCGAGATCAAGGAAAAAGTAAGACACTGTTCCATGTGTTTTGCGCTCAGCGACACGGCTATCTGTAATATTTGCAGTAACCCGGCAAGAACAGCTTCAATTTTGTGTGTTGTCGAGCAACCGGCCGATATGGTGGCAATTGAAAAATCTGGTTCCTTTAAAGGACTTTATCATATTTTAGAGGGCGCGCTCTCTCCAATGGAAGGTATTGGGCCCGATAACATCAGGATTAAAGAACTTGTCACAAGGATTTCCCAAGGAAAAATCAAAGAAGTCGTTCTTGCCACAAGCACAAATATTGAAGGGGAAACCACAGCCGCTTACATTGCAGAACTACTGGAAAATCATGCGGTCAAAACAACTCGAATTGCATCGGGGGTCCCCATTGGCGGTGACCTGAAATATGTTGACCAGCTTACCCTGAAAAAAGCAATGGAGACTCGGCATGCCATATAACAATTTAAAATCAGAAGATATTTTTAAATGTAAAAAATGTGGCGATTGCTGTAAGGGATACGGAGGGACTTTTATCACCGAAAAAGAAATCGAAACGATAGCCGCTCACATTCATACGGATCCTGATACATTTGTTGAGAATTACTGTCAGATTTCAGGGGGGAAGAGGATTCTTGCACAGGCCGTGGATATGTACTGCATATTCTGGGACGGTCTGTGTACCATTCATTCTGTTAAACCCCGCATGTGTAAAACATGGCCTTTTATAGAAAGTATACTTGTTGATACCATCAACTGGTCCATCATGGCTTCGCTATGTCCTGGTATTCGAACGGATGTGCCCAACAGAATAATAAAAAAAAGAGTGGCTGAAGAACTTTCAAGAAATTTATGATAACTTCCAATCTTTTACATCTGATAGCTGATAAATATTTTTTTCCTCCCCGTCAGAGATTATCTTGCGAAGAATATTCCTTTCTTCAAGGTCTTTCAAGCCTTCAATTAGCAATGTCTCAGTACCGTTCCACATGCTGGATAGATTCTTCGTAGAGATTACCGTGTTATTGTCCGAGAGGTTACAGCATATCAGGTATACTGAAACCGTCTCCACCGGTAGGTCCAAAGTGAAAATTTCCTGGTTCATGGCCGGGGTCTGGTTTTGCGAATCCATAAGGGTTCCTCTGTTTTAGTCTCGGTTATGGGTTGTTGGATAGGATACATTAGGCCGTCAATTGTAATTTTTGTGTTTTTTATTTTAACAAATATAAGTGCATATCATCAAAAATCAATAAAAAGGATTATATGATAGGGGTATTCGATTCAGGAATCGGTGGGCTTACCGTTGTCAGATCTCTGATGGAGCGGCTTTCCGGCTATGACATTGTCTATTTTGGTGATACGGCGCGAACACCATACGGAACCAAAAGCGCTGAAACCGTTATAAGTTATTCTCTTGAAAACATTGAATTTCTTTTAAAAAACGGCGCAAAAATTGTTGTCATGGCTTGCAATACCGCCTCAAGTGTCGCTTCTCATCGTGTGGCTGAAACTTTCGATATTCCGATATTCGAAGTGGTAACGCCGGCAACTAAACAAGCAGTTAACCGTTCTGGAAACTTGGCCGTTGGGGTCATCGGAACACGAGCGACGATCAAAAGTGGCATTTACGAAAAAAAAATCAAGGCATTGAAACCGGCGGCAAAAGTCTATTCCGTTGCCTGTCCGCTCCTGGTCCCTTTGGTGGAAGAAGGATGGCTAAAAAAACCCGAAACCATGATGATCATTAAAAAATATCTGCATCCTTTAAGAGTCAGACAAATAGATACGCTTATTCTCGGATGCACCCATTATCCGTTATTAAAAGATCAGATCCAAAGAAAAATCGGGAAAAAAGTAATCATCATAGACTCTTCGATTGCAGTTGCTGAAAAGGTTAAATCTTTTTTGGATACACACCCTGAAGTTGACCATTTGCTGGGAAAAAAAGACGAGTTTAGGCTTTTTGTTTCAGATATCACCGAGCAGTTTGAAAAGACAGCCAGGATCACGCTTAAACGAAAGGTTTTTCTCGAACATATAAAACTGTAAAGACAATCGGTTCGGTAAGGATTCAGTCTAATCTCGATAATTAAGCTGCTTAACCAAAAATGAATCTCCGTTCTCTAAAAGCTCCATGAGAATACTGCCGTTGCTTTCTTTCCAAACCCCTTCTCGCGATTGGTAACGGTTGAAAAATCTACCCCGTATCAAAAGGTTCCCGCTGGGGGTCTGTTTGGAATAGGACATAAGTTCAATCCGGTACGTAAGAGATTCCCTGCTCTCCATATTTTTGCGGTAGTCCGGCAACAGTTCATGAAAAGGCTTGTTGTTTTCAATGGCATCCGAAGTAAAAAACGTTATAAATTTGTCGAGATCTTTATTTGTATAGGCTTGGCAATATTCGTCTAAAAAGGATTTCAGTCGATTCAATTCGTTTTTTTGTTGATTAATATTTTCTTCAGACGTTATTTGTTCCTTTTCCGATTGGGTCAAGGAGGGTTTGACCTCAGTTTCGGCCACCTTCTTCCCCCGGGGTTCAGGCACGGCGGCCGTCAACGTTTCTTCACCCACAGCAGCAGGCCCTGCTTTTTCCGACAATTCCTCCCCGGCAAACTCTTTTTGGACGTCATCCTTTGGAGCCTCTTCAACCTTGGGGATGTCAAGCGTCTGCTTTTCCGGTGCTAAAGAAACATCATCCGAAATCGGTGATGCATTTGCAGCAGATTCAGGTTCGGGAGCCTCTTTGACCTCAATATCAGTTGCTTTCTCTTTCACAGGTTCAGGGACTGCGACCGTCATCGTGTCTTCACCCACAGCAGTGGAGGCTGTTTTTTCCGACAAATCCTCCCCGGCAAATTCTTTTTGGACGTCATCCTTTGGAGCCCCTTCACCTTTGGGGATGTCAAGCGTCTGCCTTTCGGGTGCTAAGGCATCACCAATCGTTACTGGTATTTCTTTCGAAGTTTTGGATGGAACTGTTTCTTTTACTATACCAGCCTGTATAGGGTCACCTTTAGAGACAGTGTCTGTTTTGCCGGCACCAAGCTGCTTTTCTGCGGGTTTTTCATCTTTTAAAAAATTGGTATCCGATTCTGACTGTATCTCTTTATTTCTTTTAGTCACATCAAGTAAAGCGTCCGTTGATTGGGCTTTTACACTTTCCAGTTGAGCCGGAGAAGTTGAGCCGGATATTTTTTGTGCTTCCGGAACTGCAACCCGCGTTTTGGCTGTTTGATCCACCGGTTCAGACGCTTGAGGTACGAGAATTTTTCCCGAATGGATCGGTTTCTTCTGAACCAGTTTTATGGTTTTCGTTTCCTTTTGGCCGGCTTGATAGTAAAAATAACTTCCGATAAGGATGACCAGTGCTAACCCGACAACGAATAAAGAAATCACTTTGGCAGGATGTTGTGTTGCTTTTTTTTCAGCCTCCGCCGTTATCGCCAAAACCGGCTTTGCGGGTCTCTTTGCTTTCTCTTCGAATCTAATGCTTGGTCTTGCTGGAGTTTCTTCAAATACACCCGATTTAATGATTTTAATTTTATTAATATATTCACGCAACATTTCAATCTCGTTAATGATGCGCGTTTGTTTCGTGAAACTCAGCTCTTCTTTACGCTTTTCCAGCTTTTTAAGCTCTTTTAAGCCGTATTCTATCCCTTGCATAAGCTGGTCGTTTTCGTCCAGATTCGCATCGGGAATACCGATCAAATCAATAATCTGTTCCTTAGAGTAACTCAGGAGCACAAAATGAAAGACCAGTTTCAACCGTTCGCGGTCATACCTGTTGTACACACGCCGTTTCAGTTTGGAAGCCCTGGGGGGTATAAACCCATTTTTCTCACAAAAGCGGATATGACTCTTTTTGACGTCCAACTCTTTAGCAAGATCAGATATGGTAAAATAGCTGTTGGATTGATCCATTCGTATCACCCATATTCCAAATGCACCTGAGTTTGAGAACCTTGTATATCCTAAACACTTAATTTGGATATTCGATAAATTTATAGAATTATAGAACAATTACGTTTTTTTGTCAAAATAAAACAGGCTGAATTCGCAGGGTATTCGTAAGCGTTCACGGGTATCCGATTTTTCTCGGGCTTAAAGCCTTTCCATCAAATCGAACAGCAACCGAACACCAAATCCTGTACCACCCACCCCGCAATATGAAGATTCTTTTTTGGTATATGCAGGTCCTGCAATATCAATATGCGCCCAGGAAGTATCTTTTACAAATTCCGAAAGGAACAATGCAGCGGTAATCGCCCCGCCATAACGCGTGCTGCCGACATTATTCAGATCCGCAAAATCGCTTTTTATCAGTTCCTTATAATCCTCAGGCATTGGCATTCGCCAGCATCTCTCATGGGTTTTATAACCGGACAAAATAATATTTTCCGCCAATTTGTCATCAAAAGAGAACGTGCCGGCGATCTTTTCACCCAAAGCCACAACACAGGCTCCGGTCAGGGTTGCCAAATCAATCAAGGTTTGGGGTTTATATTTTTTGATGGTATAAGAGATGGCATCGATCAATATCAACCTGCCCTCGGCATCTGTATTGCCGATTTCCACAGTTTTGCCATCATAACTTTTTATAATGTCTCCCGGCCGGGAAGCAGCGCCGGAAGGCATATTTTCAACAATAGGAATTATTCCGACAAGTTTAAGTCTTAATTTAAGTCTCGCCGCGGTAATCAGCGTTGCTGCCACGGCAGCAGCACCAGACATATCCATCTTCATATCCGCAAGAGAGGCTGAAGGTTTCAGATTTATGCCGCCTGAATCAAACGTTACCCCTTTCCCAACAAAAGCGATTGTTTTTTTTGCCTTTACCGGATTGTGCTCCAAAATCACCATTCTGGGCTTGTTCCTGCTGCCGGCTGCAACCGCTAGCATGGCTCCGAATTTCTTTTGTTTCAGTTCCTTTTCACCCAAAACGGTGACCTTGAGATTCTCTTTTCTTGCAAGCCTTGCAATAGATTTTGCAAAAAGCTCCGGTCTCTTGTCATTGGGTGGCATACTGACCCATTCTCTTGCAAGAATGGTTCCCTGGCAAACCGTCGAAATACGTGATGGCAATCTACGATATTTTTTTGCTTCATCAGATGTTACAAGAAAATCGATCCGCTCAAGCGGCTGGAGTTTTTTTTCTTTTTTGTATCTGTCAAAAAGATGATTCCCGAGAAAGGTACCTTCCATCATTGCTTCAAGAATATTCTGCATATCCATATTGACCTTCGCAGCCAAAGGCACAGCCATTAAAACCGCTGTATGTTTTTTTTTAATCATACCTTTTACAGCCTTGCCAGCCATGGTGCGCAATGATTCCATATTGACTTTTTCAAGTTTACCGAGTCCTAAAAATATAATGATTTGCGCGCTTACTTCGGATAGGTTGTATAAAATAACTTCATCATCTTTATCGCCTTTAAACGCTTTAACCTTCTTGGCACTTTTGATAAGAGACAGTATCGTTTTATCTTCGTGAATATTCTTGTCTTCGCAAACGGGGATAACCAGCGATTCGATCTTTTCTTTCATAAGATCGGCGGATTTTAGATGTAGCATGTATTGTTTCTCCTTTCCTTTGTGGATGCGGGTCCTTTTCCATTGAAGTTCTGATATTATATACAAAAATAATACTGTCAATGAGAATATCTGCTTAAACGGACATCTCGAATAACAATGGTGTTATTCAATGACGCTTCTTGATTCGCTTGACAATATGAAAGGTTATCTGTATTTATCATTTAAAATAAAATCGTGCTACGATTTTATGGAGCTTCCGCAGGTACCCTCGCGGATTCTTATCTTTTATATGAATTCATCCCGTACTGACCTGAACGGCCGATTTTTTCGCTATGCTCCGACAAGCTGGGGGGAATTCTAAATTAAACGAATGGAGGTAACTATGGCAGGTATCAATAAAGTTATCCTGGTCGGACGATTGGGGAGTGATCCTGAGGTTCGTTATACACCGGACGGTACTGCGGTTGCCAATTTCAGCATCGCAACGTCTGATGAATGGACGGATAAAGCAACGGGGGAACGAAAAGAGAGAACCGAATGGCACCGTATCGTTGCTTGGCGAAAACTGGGTGAAATTTGCGGCGAATACCTCTCAAAAGGGCGGCAGGTTTATGTAGAAGGCAAGCTACAGACCAGATCGTGGGAAAAAGAGGGCGTTACCCGATACAGTACTGAGATTGTTGCGTCTGACGTTCAGTTTTTAGGAGGCCGAGATACCGCTGATACATACAGATCGTCTGAACCTGCTCCATCTCAAGGATATGAGAAGCCGCAACCCACAGACAGGCATGATGATGACATTCCTTTTTAAGCCTTCCTTTAAATCATGACGGTACTGCCCTATTGCTGAGCAGGCTTATATTAGGTAAGACATTGTATCTAAACAGATAAAGTGATTTTTTATCATAGTAATCACTTTGTATTTTAGTGCCTTCCGATCATTTTTCAACGAAATAATTTATCTTTAAAATTTATTTCGTCCCGCTACTTTAGGGGCTTTTAGGCAATATTTGGTTGTGAAACTTGAGTTCAAATCATTTCTGTTCGGTTATTTAAAAAAAACCATTTTAAGACTCTTTCTTTTCCTCAAGCTTGTCAGGTTCTCTTTTCTCAGACTCCGTAGTGGCGCCTTTGAAATTCCTTATGGCTTTTCCCATTCCTGCCCCTATTTCCGGAAGTTTGCCGGCACCAAAAATGATAAGGATAATTACAAGTATAATAATAAGTTCCGGCATTCCAATTCCAAACATATAGTCCTCCTATTTGTTAGGCCCGGTGTCCTTCAGTTCTTCCAAAAGCTGCCTAAATTCTTTTGACTTTAAATAACTTTCGATGACACCCTGATAATCGATCCATTTTTTCCACAATTCAATCCATATTTCATTGTGCCAGTAATATTCCGAATCACCCCTTCCTTTAAGTCGTTCGATGTAATCGGCATATTCCTCAGCACAGCTCTCACAAAAACGGTAGGGGATCCGAAGGTCGCTAATGGCTCTTTGTTGACCTTGTTCTTCCGGCTGGATCTGGGTACCGCATTTTTCGCACTTGAAAGCGCACTGCATACATTGAAACACTTTCTGGACAGCCAGAATTTTTCGCTTTTTTATTATTTCGGCTTTTTTTTCTTTTGTATGCTTAAGTTTTTTATCAAGCTGGATGATATTCGCCACGATTTAAAATTCCCTTTATATCCCGTTCTTTGCCCAATCTCATATAAGAAAGTGGTGCAAATCTTAGTCATAATAACATCTGTATATATACGTGTCAATTCAATACGGATTATGGACACGCACTATTTAGGACCTGCATCTTGAACGAGTCGGAGGCTTTCATATGCCCCGCAAGCGGTATTTTTGTTTCGCTCCAACAAGGCACTTAAGGACGAAGCCATCCGCCAGAGATCTTTGGCGAATGGTGAACCTTTAATAACCAAGCAGATGAAAGCCTCAGGATCACCTTTTGGGGTGAAAATTGATGAAAAAAACATCATCCGACCTGCCCGCTCGTGCCTCGCAGAGGCAGGCGGGTTTATCATTTGGGTAAAATGTATGATGCTATGAGGTTGTTCAAACCCGCCTCAATTAAGGATTATAAATATTTTCATCAATTTTCATGCAAGATTCAGATCGGAATTCATTTTGTCTTCCTTGTAATACGAGGCTTGCCGTGTTAGAAAAGGTTATGAACAAAAGAAAGGAGTCAGATTCATGACTAAAAAATTCCTGGCCAATGGTCTTCCGGTTTTGATCGGAAGTCTTCCTTTACGTGATCATGCTGAAGGTGTTGAAATGGTCTTCAAGTACACGCCCGAAATTCCGCTTTGGGTTCAGCTTCCCGCATATAGGGAAGAAGGAATGATCGCCCAATTTCAGCCGGAATTTCCTGGCCTTACTTTGAAAAAAGACAAATATTTTGTCGACACCTCTGATCCATCTTTTGATAATGATATCCTCCAATTTTACGAAGATTATATGGCTGTAAACGAAGGAGAATTGGGCATAGAAGATTCTATATTTGCGATTAAAGCTGATACTGCCCGTGGCTTTTTTTCATTTATGGAGCATCTCCGTTCCCTTTCAGATCATCCGCTTGCAATTAAGGGACAAATAACCGGGCCCATAACCTTTGGGCTGGGTTTAACGGACCAGAATGGAAAAGCAATCTTCTATGACGAACAGTTACGGGATGCCGCAGTAAAACTTTTGGCTCAAAAAGCCAGATGGCAGGTAAAAAAACTCTTAAGCTTCGGATCTCCGATCATTATTTTTTTTGACGAACCGGCCCTTGCCGGCTTTGGATCTTCTGCAATGATCAGTGTATCCCGTGATGAAGTGGCAACCTGTTTTAAGGAAGTCGTTGGCGCAGTTCATGACGAGGGCGGCCTTGCCGGTATCCACGTCTGTGCCAACGCCGACTGGTCTTTGATTTTAGAATCTGACGCAGACATCATCAGCTTCGATGCCTATTCATTTTTCGACAAGTTGATGCTTTATTCAGATCAAGTGAAGCAATTTATCGAATCCGGAGGAATATTGGCTTGGGGGATTGTACCGACATTAAACAGCGATGATATTGAAAAAGAGACCGTGGAATCGCTGGTTACACGATGGGAAGCGCAATCAACGGCATTAGAGGCACTTGGTTTTGACAAGACTGCAATACTGGCTCAAACCTTTATCACCCCTGCCTGTGGAACCGGTTCTCTGCCCCTTGATCTTGCAAATAAAGTGCTTGCTTTAACAAGACAAGTCTCAGACACTCTAAGAAAGAAATGTGGGTTCGGAACTTAAGCTAACACCTCGGAATTCCTACAACTCAATGAAAATATAGCACATTTATTGAGGCTTGAATGCTTGCCTATAAAATGGAATACTAGAAGGTTGGTTTTTAAAAGGATTTCATCCATTTTTAGTTTTATCTTCTACACAAATTTTACCATTAATCCAACATTGCATTATTCCAGCATTCCATCATTCCAATTGGGCGAAGTCCCTAACTTGTTACATATCTGTTTTATAAAATTCTTCCGGTTCTGTCATGGAATCCGGCTTCTTGGTGTATTCGGTGGGAACAGTTCCTTCTTTGAAGCATTCAAAAATTGTTTTTTTAGATTCAGGGATGGGCAACAGTCCGGTTTCGGCATCGATTTTAGAAAAGACAACACCCTCAGGCACCTGGAAAACCCTGACGGGCTTGTCAGTCAGTAGTCTTTGCATGAAGCCTACCCAAATAGGGCTCGCCGCCCTGGACCCGGTCTCTCCTTTTCCAAGGGAACCCTCATCATCATAACCCACCCATGTCCCTGTGTTATAACGGGGTGTGTATCCCACAAACCAGGCATCATGAAGATTATTTGTCGTTCCGGTTTTTCCTGCCACGGGTCTTTTTAATGCCTTCACCCTACGCCCGGTACCATGCTTGACAACTCCTTCCAGAAGACTGGTCATGATATAAGCTGTATTCTGTTCGATAACCTTTCTTCTAACAGGGTTGCCTTCTTCTATGACATTCCCTTCCCTGTCTAATATTTTTGTAATAAAGACGGGTTCCACAAGATAACCAAGGTTGTTAAAAACTGAATATGCACTGACAAGCTCAAGTAGAGATACCCCGGAAGATCCTAGTGCAATGGAAAGATCTCTGCTCATATTTGATGTGATCCCAAGTTTCCGAGTATAAGCTATAGCATAATCAATGCCGATATCTTGTAAAATTTTTATGGTCACTACATTACGTGATTTTGAAAGTGCATCCCTAAAAATAGTGGGGCCATAAAATTTTTCTTTATAGTTCCTGGGTTTCCAGGTAAAATCATGTTCCGTATCCTCATAAACGATGGGTGAATCAATGATCATCGTTGCCGGCGTGTATCCTTTGTCAAGCGCTGCTGCGTAGATGATCGGCTTAAATGCGGAACCCGGCTGACGTCTTGATTGAATCGCCCGGTTAAACTGGCTCTCTCTGAAATCTTTGCCGCCCATCATCACCTTGACATTTCCGGTTTCCGACTCAATACATAGCAGGGCAGCTTGAACCCTTGGAACCTGTTCCAGAGATAGCCACCATCGATCTGTATCGAATATTTTATTGTTTACACGAACCTGTATGACGTCACCGACCTTTAACACCTCTCCGATGTGGTTAACACGAGCTTCATAATAGGCAATTTGCGGATTCGGTTTTCTTGCCCAACGCATATCGTCAATTCTGATAACGCCCAGTGTGCTTCCCATGCGAACGATGGCCGTATTGTTCTTGTCATTAATCTCTATCACAACACCTTTTACAATCTTACCTTCTTCAAGGGATGCCTCCTCCAACTCAAGTTGAAGCTCCATTGAAAACGACTCAATCTCTTCCGGCTTAAGGTGTTTAATCGGTCCTCGGTATCCCTCACGTTTGTCAAGGGCATATAATCCCTTTCTAATTTCTTCCCGTGCCATTTTTTGCATCTCGATGTTGACAGCAGAATAAATATTAAGACCTTCTCTGTACAGCACGTCATCACCGTATTTTTTTGCAATGTAACGTCTGATATGCTCTGTATAGACGGGAACCTCTTCGATATACAGGTTTCTCCTGGGCTTAATATCAAGCACTTTATTGATCGCTTCCGTAGCCTGAATATTGGTGATAAAATCTTCCTCAACCATTCGGTTTAAAACGTAGATCTGACGTTGTTTTGCCCTTTCCGGATACTTAAAGGGAGAGTATCTGCTCGGCGCTTGGGGCAGACCGGCCAAGATGGCACATTCTGCCAAATTCAACTCGTAAGCTGATTTTCCAAAATAATTCTCGGAAGCCGCTTCCACGCCATATGCACCATGTCCCAAATAAATCTGATTCAAATATAAAAAGAGAATTTCATCTTTGGCAAATTTCTTATCAATGCGATATGCAAGGATCGCTTCCTTTATTTTGCGAGTATAGCTTCTTTCAGGTGTTAAAAGAAACGACTTTGTAACCTGCTGGGTAATCGTACTTCCGCCCTGGACAATGGCTCCGGCCTCGATATTTTTATAAAATGCTCTAAAGATACTTAAAACATCTATCCCTTTGTGTTTATAAAATCTTGCATCCTCTGCAGCAACAAAAGCTTTTTTGAGCATTTCGGGCATTTTGGATAGCGGAAGCACAATTCTCCGTTCTTTAAAAAACTCAGCGATTTTCCGGTTATCGTCTGAATACACCGTTGTGATGATCGGTGGGCGGTAATCTTCCAGGGAAGATATTTTTGGAAGATTTTTGCTTAAGTATAAATAAACGCCCGCAACTCCTATTGAACCTATTAAGATAACAATAAAAGATATGAGAAAAAACCATTTGAAAATCTTTGAAAAATAACTTCTTTGGTTTTTTCTGGCACGTTTTTCGAGTATTTGAGAAGTTCTTTTAGTTTTTGGCATGACCTAACAATTTAAATCGATAAAAGATTCGTAAACCATTTTTTTTCATTTTTGCATCAACCGTTATGATATCAAATATCCTTTCTTTAAGCAAGATACACTGTTCTTACAAAAAAGAATTTGACATTATTATATAAAATAGATAATTTATCAAGTTTTAAACGCCTCATTGTAAAATATTTAATTTCTTGATAATCCTTTAAGAAGAAAAGATAACGCGATGATTAAACTCAATTTTAATAAGATGGGTGGATTGATACCGGCCATCGTTCAGGACCATATAACCGGAGAGGTGTTGATGCTGGCATTTATGAACAATGATGCCTGGGAAGCGACCCTTTCCACCGGAAAAGCAACCTATTATAGCCGAACCAGACAGACGCTTTGGATAAAAGGAAAAACATCCGGCAACCTTCAAATTGTAAAAGAAATACGGATCGATTGTGATGATGATACTGTGCTGCTAAAAGTCGAACAGGTCGGCGGTGCAGCCTGCCACACCGGACATAAAACCTGTTTTCATAAAATGGTTGACGGAGAATCCATCCGTATGATTGGAAAACCTGTATTTAATCCCGAGGAGGTATATAACAGATGACAATGCCTTTGAAGCTGGGGATTCCCAAAGGAAGCCTCCAAAATGCTACCATAGATCTGTTCAGGCGATCAGGATGGAAGATTAACGTCAATGGAAGAAGTTATTTCCCGGAAATCAATGATGACACCATCAAGTGTGCACTATGCAGAGCCCAGGAAATGTCCTGGCATGTTGAAAACGGGACACTCGATGCCGGTCTGACAGGTAAAGACTGGATTGCTGAAAACAATTCCGATGTACATGTCATCACGGATCTGATCTATTCAAAAGTGAGTGCAAGGCCTGCACGTTGGGTATTGGCTGTAACCCACGATTCTTCTATTAAAACCATCGAAGATCTCGAGGGCAAAAAAATATCCACAGAACTTGTTGGATTCACAAAAAACTATTTTTCTGAAAGAAATATCAATGTAAACGTTGAATTTTCATGGGGCGCCACAGAGGCAAAAGTCGTTTCCGGTCTTGCCGATGCCATCGTAGAAGTTACGGAAACAGAAAGCACCATTAAAGCGCATGGGTTGAAAATTATCCACGAATTAATGCAGACTTATACCCAGCTCATTGCCAACCACGAAGCCTGGAAAAACCCACAAAAAAGAGAAAAACTGGAGCAAATCGCCCTGTTGTTGAAAGGTGCGCTCGTTGCTGAAAAACTGGTGGGGCTTAAAATGAATATCCCGGAAAAATATCTTGAAAATATTGTATCCCTTTTGCCAAGCCTCAATGCGCCTACCGTGGCCCCACTCTATAATTCAGACTGGTTCTCCGTGGAAACAGTGGTGGATACCAGTATTGTGAGAGATCTTATTCCAACGCTGTTAAAGCATGGCGCAGAAGGAATTATCGAATATCCTTTAAATAAAGTCGTGTAACCTAAAAACTGCATGAAAATTTTTGAAAAGGAACATATAAACAATACTTATAAACAGTTAAATCCGACTTCGAGGTAGGTCCGAACGCAATTTATTGCTGTGTATCGACTTTTAAGAATTTTTCAAAATTTTTCACCCTTCGGGATCACCGCTTTCATCGCATTTGCTGTGTTGCAGGACGTTCGCGGTAGCTTGTTACAGCTTCACGTCCTGCGCCTTGCAACTGCGACGAAATCGACAATTGCAGATTTTAGGTGTAAGGTAAACACATGATCTCAAATCGAACCAAAGAAATGACGCCGTTTATCGTTATGGATGTTCTAGAAAAAGCCCACGAAATGGAGCGTCAGGGTATTCACGTCGTCCATCTCGAAGTGGGCGAGCCTGATTTTGACACGCCCAGATGCATCAAGGAGGCCGCCTGCAAGGCTCTGGACAACGGGCATACCCATTATACTCACAGTCTGGGTATGCTTGAACTTCGAGAGGCCATTTGTAAGCACTATTTCAAGACATACCGAGTATCTGTGGATCCCGATCAAATCGTTATATCATCGGGGACGTCCCCGGCCATGTTTGTTATGTTTTCCGCGCTTCTTGAAAAAGGGGACCAGGTCATCATCTCAGACCCCCATTACGCCTGTTATCCGAATTTTATCAAATTCGTCCAGGGTGAACCGGTACTTGTTCCTGTTTTCGAGGAAGACGGATTTCAATACAGGCCGGAAGCCATTGAAAAAAAGATCACCCGAAAAACAAAGGGAATCTTTATCAACTCTCCGTCCAACCCCACCGGAAATCTGCTGTCCCGGGAACGTATGGCAGCCATTGCCGACCTGGCTTCAGACCCGGATTCACCCTACATCATATCAGATGAGATTTACCATGGCCTGGTGTATGAGGGAAAAGAACATTCGATACTGGAATTTACTCAAAAGGCCTTCGTTTTCAATGGCTTTTCGAAATTGTATGCCATGACGGGTTTGAGACTTGGATACATGATCGCACCAGAACATTTCATTCGACCCATCCAGAAGATTCAGCAAAATTTCTTTATCTCTGCAAATGCCATGGTGCAGGTCGCGGGGATTGCGGCACTCAGGGAAGCAGAGAAAGATATTTTGGAAATGAAGCGAATTTACAACGAGCGCAGAAAATACATGATCCAGCGCCTTAAAGCTATGGGACTCGGAATTACCGTAGAGCCGACAGGGGCGTTCTATGTATTTGCCAATGCAAAACACATCTCCGGTGATTCTTATGGGCTCGCATTTGATATTCTTGAAAAGGCCCATGTGGGGGTAGCACCCGGCATTGATTTTGGCAAAAATGGGGAGGGTTATCTTCGATTTTCATATGCAACCTCCATGGGAAATATTGCCGAGGCGATGGATCGACTGGAGAATTATCTAAAGATGAGACAGGACTTATGATTAAAGGCTCACGGCATATAAAGCTGAACTTTGGAGCTTTCCTCGAATTGGAATAATGGAATGTTGGAATAATGGCTTCTTTTCAATAAACCCAATATTCCAACATTCCATTATTCCAGATTTCCAAAGACAATAGGGTCCGCAAATCCATTAGGTATGATAACTCATGGCCATTTAAAAGATCGTTTTTGGACAAGAGTAAAATTCATCATGATCATCAAATCAGCGGAATTCGTGAAAAGTGCCGTCAAGCCATCCCAGTACACTTCTGCGGCTTTACCGGAAATCGCTTTTACCGGGCGTTCCAATGTGGGCAAATCATCGCTGATCAACACCCTCGTTAACCGCAAACATCTGGTTAAAACCAGTTCCACGCCCGGTCGTACCCAGCTGATTAATTTTTTTATTATAAACAAGACAATTTCGTTTGTGGATCTGCCGGGATTCGGATACGCCAAGGTTCCTGCTTCTGTTAGAAAATCTTGGGGTCCCATGATTGAAACCTACCTTTCAACAAGAAAAACATTAAAAGGCGTTGTTCTTATCATGGATATTCGCCGCATCCCTGGGATGCAGGAACTCAATTTTATCGAATGGCTCCATTATTACAATATTCCCAGCATTCTAATTTTGACAAAAAGTGACAAACTGTCTAAAATAAAACAAAAGAACCAACACTTGGCCATCGCCAAAGCACTCAGTGTAAACGAAGAGGAACTGATCCTGTTTTCCGCCAAATCACGCATGGGAAAAGGTGGTGTATGGAAAACCATTGAACGGTTGATCGGTTAGAACGTAGGGGCTGAGCCCCCGGAGGGAATAATGGCGTTATGGAAAGATGGATTTTAAGGAATTTTTAACCATTTAAATTTAGTTGCTTCCGCCCCTATTTCCAACATTCCATTCTTCCATGCCGTATGCATAAACAGGTTACCATAAAAAACATTTGGTAACATTAAGTTGTAGAATTTCCGGGACATTTAATTATAATAACATATTCTATCTTGATAAATTTCTTTCGGCCAACCGCTTAAAAGACATTTTACGAGAGATTTCAGGTATAACATGTCAAACATGCAGGACAAATTAAAAATTTTTAGATCCGGGTTCGTCGCCATTGTCGGTTCGCCGAATGCGGGGAAATCAACGCTTTTAAACCAGATGATGGGCCAAAAGATCTCTATTACATCTAAAAAACCACAAACCACACGGAACCGGATACTGGGCGTGGTTCATCGTCCTGCTTCTCAGTTTATTTTCATCGATACGCCGGGGATTCATAAAGCGAAACGCCCTTTAAATATTCGAATTGTGGACGCAGCCATTTCAGCACTGGGAAATGTCGATATCGTCCTTATTATAATGGACGCGGCATCTCCGGATCCCGAATCCGAAGCATTTATTGTAAAGAAACTTGAAAAAATAAAGCAACCGGTGATTCTTGTTCTGAACAAAATAGACCTTGTTAAAAAACCCGACCTTCTTGCCATCATGGACAAATGGACAAAGGAATATCCATTTGAGGCCATCATACCGGTTTCCGCTATATTGGGAAGCCAAATCGATGAACTCGTTGCAGCCATGGAACCCCTGTTGCCGGAAGGACCTCCTTATTATCCTGAAAATACCATCACCGATATGCCGGAACGCTTTATCGCCGCTGAAATGATCCGTGAAAAGGTTTTTCGTCTCACCGGCCAGGAAATACCCTACTCCACGGCGGTCACCATAACTTCATTTTCCGAAGAAAAAAATGGCGCCCTTGTAAAAATCAACGCCACCATTCATGTCGAACGTGGTTCGCAAAAAGGTATGATCATAGGAAAAGACGGAAGCAAACTAAAAATGATCGGCACGGAAGCTCGAAAAGAAATCGAACGGATGGTAGGTGCCAAGGTCTATCTAAAGCTTTTTGTACGGGTACATAAAAACTGGAGCAAAGACACAAAAGCCCTTCGAAAATTTGGTTACTGATGATTTTGTCCTATCACCCCTGTTTTGAAGCTGATAAAAATCGACTCTGTGCCGGGAGAGAGCCCGGAGCTGACGATCTTGCGGCAATGCTGGCAGCCGATGCCATCATCCTGCCCCAGGGATGCTATGAATCTCTCTACACAATGGCGCGCAGTAATTGTAAACATGTCTTTCCTAATTTTGATGCCAAATTCAAGTACAAAGGAAAGATCGGTCAGATACAGCTTTTTCAAAGAATAAACGTGGCCCACCCCAAAACCGAAACTCATCTGAATATGGATGCGTTTTCCATGCATTATGGAGATTCTCCGGAAAAATCGATCTTCAATTTTCCGTTTGTATTCAAATTTGACTGGGGCGGGGATGGGGATCACGTCTATCTGATACAATCGGCTGAAAATTTTTCTAAGGTGCTACAAACCGCCAGAAAATATGAAAATAGCGGACAAAAGGGATTTATCATTCAAGAATATATACCTGCAAACAACCGGTCGCTCAGGGTTGTTGTCATCGGCCGGACAATTGTTTCCTACTGGCGTATCCAGCGCGATACCGATCATTTTTTGTCAAATGTCGCAAAAGGGGCGATGATTGATTACGACACCGACCCGGACCTGCAAAAAACAGCCATCAAATCTGTGAAAGATTTTTGCAGTCAAACCAGGATTAATCTTGCCGGTTTTGATATTCTTTTTTCATTCCAGTCAAAAGTTAAGACGCCGCTTTTTCTGGAAATAAACTATTTTTTTGGAAGGCATGGGCTCGGCGGATCTGAAGATTTTTATGACATATTAACAAAAGAAATCATGAAATGGATCGAAAGTCTCGGCTTGTCGCTTCAACAATAACATACGAAAAATGGAACCTTTTGCCTACAATCTGACAGAAGAGGAAATGAACAGGGAACGGCGCAAGGCCAGAGAACTCAGAGGCTCTCAGTGGTGGAAGCGCCGCTGCGCCAAGGGCACCTGCCACTACTGCGGACACCCTACAGCTCCCAAAAAACTGACCATGGACCATATCGTGCCCATATCCCGCGGCGGCCGAAGCACAAAAGGCAATGTCGTTGCCGCTTGTAAGGAATGCAACAACGCCAAAAAACATTTTCTTCCAATGGAATGGGAACAGTACTTAAAAGATATCAAAAAAGAAACTAACTAGAACCTCAAAAACAAGATTAGGGTTTAACAAAAAGCAAGTTGAGCTTTGCGAAATCCCGAGAATCGGGGGCGTAAAACAGTGAAAAAGCGGAGCTTACACGAAGTATGTGAACATTTCGAACCGTTTCGCAACGCTGCCAAGGGCACTTAGATTGTTTTTGAGATAGGTTCTAGGTAAAATAGCCTCTTTTCTCTACCCCTTAGATGGAACAGTAAACCCTCAAATTTATCAAATGCTCTCCATTTAAACTCTCTCAGATAAATAAAATTCATTAAATGTATTTCTCTTAAAAAATTCCTTGATTTTTACGAATGTGCATAATATATTGAAATCGTTGCGAAAGTTATGACACATTGTGGCATTACACATTGTGGCATCAAATCAACGAACCCTATCCCTATCCAAATTTTAGGATGGAATTATTCGAATAGGCCGGTAAATGACGGACTTAAACAGCATGCAAAAAATTGATTCCATTTTCCTTGCCGTACTACCGCTTACCATTGTTGATCAAGAGCCGTTTTTCACAATATTTACTGATGATACATAAGTTCATCGGAGGAGATACGCATGAAGTATCGGTATGTTATTTTCAGTCTGATTTTTTCTGTCGTTCTGGCAACATCAATGGCTTGGGCCCAGGATAAAAAGGTCGAGGAAGGTGTCATGAACATTAAAAGCAAGGCATTCGGTAAACACCATGAACATTCCGTGAGGTTTGACCACTATTTGCATGAAGTTATTCTTCGATGCAGGATGTGCCACCATGATTTCAATGTCTTCAACAACAGAAATGAGGGCAAAGGGAGCAAGTGCTCCACATGCCATAAAAAAAAGCTGACAAAGGAAATCCCGATTCCTCTGCTGACGGCATTTCACAAAAAGTGTATCGGGTGTCATGAAAATTATATCAAATGGGATCGTAAAAGCGGTCCCATAATGTGCGGGTTTTGTCATAAATAACCCGAAAAACCGGAAGAGTTGGGACCTTAACCTTTCAGAATTAATTAACTATTTGTAATTAGATAAAAAGTAACTTTTTTTAGGTAAAAACCAAAGCTTTTTAGATCAGCCCGAATTTTCAGACGGCACACGGTCAAATTGACCCTACCACCAAACCAGCGATATTCTTCCTGGATTGGAGGTATTAAACAGCCGTCCGATGGCGGGACAAACGTTTTATTAAGAAAGGAGGAAATATGGCACTAACACGACGGGAGTTTCTCAAGTGGTCGGGCACTGCGGGCGCCGCTGCAGCCGCCATGTGCCTGGGCTTTGATTTAAGGCCGGTAAGTTCTTACGCCGCCGGCTTGAAGATCCTCAAAGCCAAGGAGACCACCACTATCTGTCCATACTGTGCAGTGGGATGTGGCCTTATCGTCCACACCAAAAAAAGCGGCAAGCTTCTCAACGCCGAAGGCGACCCTGACCATCCCATCAATGAAGGGGCCTTGTGTGCCAAAGGAGCCGCTCTCTATCAGATGACAGTCAACAAGTCCCGTATTAAGACCCCCCTTTACCGTGCACCTGAAAGCGACGAGTGGGAGGAGATCGAATGGGAAGAGGCCATTGAAAAGATTGCGGAAAAAATCAAAGAAACCCGCGACGCAACGTTTACGGAAAAAAATGCCAAGGGCCAGGTGGTCAATCGGACCACAGGCATCGCTCACGTCGGTTCTGCGGCTCTGGACAACGAGGAGTGCTGGCTGCTTCAAGGCATCATGCGGGCACTGGGTCTGGTTTACATTGAACATCAGGCCCGTATCTGACACAGCGCGACTGTTGCGGCTCTGGCAGAGTCGTTCGGACGCGGTGCAATGACCAATCACTGGATAGACATCCGTAACTCCGACTGCATCCTGATTATGGGATCCAATGCAGCGGAAAACCATCCCATCTCCATGAAGTGGGTCGGCAAGGCCATGGACAAGGGTGCCACCCTCATCAGCGTTGATCCCCGGTTCACCCGCACCTCTTCAAAGGCCGACATATACGCAGCCTTGCGGTCGGGTACGGACATCGCCTTTTTGGGCGGCATGATGAACTATATCCTTTCCAATAACAAATTTCACAAGGAATATGCGGCAAACTACACCAATGC
>Ga0224498_10000054_pt1 | contig 25166 bp, 22 predicted proteins | sample SF_Jul11_sed_USG_5_FD_167971 | JGI IMG/M metagenome (GOLD analysis project Ga0224498, IMG submission 167971) | Sediment microbial communities from San Francisco Bay, California, United States - SF_Jul11_sed_USGS_21 | ecosystem: Environmental > Aquatic > Marine > Sediment | place: USA...
GCATTTTTCTTGTCGTTCGTCATCGGCACCGTTTCTGCTGCAGATTCTGCGACGGGCGATACGCTCATCGTCACGGCGACCCGTACAGAAATCCCGTTGCATGACGCCATTGTCCCGGTCACCGTAATCACCCGCGAAGACATCGAAATGTCTCTCGCAACCGACCTTGCCGAATTGCTGCGTTTTGAGGCCGGCATCGATATCGGCCGCAACGGCGGGCCCGGACAGTCGACCTCGATTTTCTTGCGGGGAACTGAAAGCAATCACACGCTCGTGCTGATCGACGGTGTGCGCATCAATCCGGGCACGCTGGGGGGCGCCGCTATCCAGCACATCGCACCCGAGATCATCGAACGCGTCGAAATCGTCAAAGGTGCACGCTCCGCATTGTTCGGCACGGATGCAATTGGCGGCGTGATCAACATCATCACACGCCGCGCGAACGATGCCTACCTCGAAAGCAGCCTTGGTGCCGGAAGTTTCGACACGCGGTCAGGCTATGTATCGGGAGGCAATCATTCTGCCAATGGCGAATTCGGAATCACATTGAACTGGCAGTCGACCGATGGCTATGCGCCGCGTGTTGATTCCGATATCGAACGCGGCTACGACAACCTGTCAGCCAACCTTTACGCGGCCCGGCGTATCGGTAAGAACGACGTTAGCGTTCGACACTGGCGAACAGAAGGAACGGTGGAGTACCTCGACTTCTTCCTGAACCCGGTCGATCAAGACTTCGAGAACGCGACTACCGCCGTCGAACTGGACACGAAATTTTCTGACAAGGGCTCGAGCAAACTCGTGGTGTCGTTCATGCAGGATGACATCTCACAAAACCAGGCCGACGATTTCGTCGAGTCCGACCGTATCAGTTTTGACTGGCAGTATAGCCACGCCTTTGCGACCCATACGTTGACCGGCGGGCTGTTTGGCATTGACGAAAATGCGTCGACACTGTCCTTCGGATCAGGATTTGACGAAGACACAACCGTTCGTGCTGTGTTCCTGCAAGATCAGTGGTCCCGTGAACGCCACAGGACGTTCGTCGCGATGCGCCTGACCGATCATGAGACCTTCGGCAATCATTTGACCTGGAACGTTGAGTACGCCTATGAATTGAGCGACGCCTGGACCCTCAATGCAGGCGTGGGTCACGCATTCCGGGCACCGGATGCCACAGATCGATTCGGCTTCGGCGGCAATACGAACCTCGACCCGGAACTGGCTGATGAAGCGCAATTTGGTCTGCGCTATGCACCAGGCACGGGCCACAGCCTTGATATCGAGTTTTACAGCAACGATATCGAGGACCTGATTGAGTTTGATCTGCAGACATTCGAGCTGAAGAACATCACCAAAGCGGAGATTCGTGGCACGCAAGTCGGCTACGAGTATCGCGGTGACAGTTTTGTTATTCGCACGGAGCTGGCGAGGCAGAGCGCTGATAATGCCACCACGGGCGAACGGCTCTTGCGCCGCGCCGAAGAGACTATGACAATTTCGTACACACAGGATATCGGGGCGCATCGCGTTGGCGTTGCTGTCATTGCAAATGGCGATCGAGAGGATTTTGACGGTATCAAGCTTCCGGGCTACGTTCTCGCCAACCTATCAGGTCAGATCAGGCTGAGTGACAACTGGGCCGTGCACGCACGCGTCGAGAATCTGCTCGATACAGAATACGAGACCGCGGCGAATTTTCGCATGCAGCGACGCAGCGGTTTTGTCGAACTGAAATATCGTTGGGACTAATGAGCGCTGACGTATGGGTAAACGACTAAGCAAGATTTACACGCGAACCGGCGATGACGGCACGACGGGCCTTGGCGATGGCAGCCGCGTCGCCAAGGACGATCTTCGGGTCGAGGCGTTCGGCACGGTCGACGAAGCGAATAGCGCCATCGGCATGGTGCTCGCGGCCGGGTCTGTGCCGCAAGGCATCCGCAAAACGCTGACCGAGGTGCAGCACGATCTGTTTGAGCTTGGTGGCGAACTCTGCATTCCCGGTCACAGTGCGATCAGCGAAGATTTTGTCGAACGCCTCGAGAACGAACTCGATGCCCTGAACGCTGACCTGCCGGCCCTGCAGGAATTCATCCTGCCTGGCGGCGGCGAGGCAGCCGCCGCATGTCATCTGGCACGCACGATCGTTCGCCGTGCCGAGCGCATCACGACGACACTTGCCAGTACCGAGTCCGTCCGCCCCGAGGTCCTGAAGTACCTGAACCGGCTATCCGACCTGCTGTTCGTCATCGCACGCGTACTGGCGAGAGCCGAGTCCGGGCAAGAGGTACTCTGGAACCGACAAAGATAGGTTGCACGGCCTGCGGCTGCGACATAGGCCACCGTCATGGCTCGCTGCGCTGCGCTTTACTTCCGGTGACCTATATCGCATCCACAAGCCTTACAGACGTTTCCACATCAGGACCGCGTCGCCCGGGCACAGTTTTGAGAATTCATCCGTATTGCGAATCGCTTCAGGTGCGTCGTTACGATCCACAACAACGTAAGCCAGCCGCGAAAAATACCGGTCCGCATCGATCGTCAGTAACCACAATTCGCTGACGCCCGATTCGGCTGCCCTTGTTTCAAGTGCCGCAACCAGCTGCCTACCGATGCCACCGTTTCGGAGCGTTGGATCGACGACAAGAGAGCGCAGCAGGCCAACTTTGCCGAACTGCTCGAGACCGATCACGCCGACAGGACGATCGTTCGTGAGTGCGACCAGAAAATTCTGCATGTGATCGGTAGTCAAATCGTCGACGGGCAGGCTCGCGCCCGCCAGCCAGGATTGCGCGGCGGAGAGATCCGAATCTGTGGCCGGGCGTATCGCTGTATCGGAACTCATTCCTCGTTCGCCAACGCAAGCGCGCGCCGCTTGCGCGCTTCCTGTAGCGCCTCGCAGACCGCCTGTGCGGCGACCAGCAACCTTGGGGTCGCGCGACCGATCTCGTCAGCTGGCATCAGAAAGCGATTTTGATACCGGTTCGCAGCAACATGTGACCAACGATCCCATTCACCAAATGCGTCCGCGCCGGCATCGGTGCTCGCGAGCATCACTTCGGGATCACGCTCCACGACAGCTTCGACATCGACCGCCGGCGCAAGGGCGTTGAGGTCATCGAATACGTTATTGCCGCCACAGAGCGCGATTAGTTCACTCACGTAGTGTTCGCCATTAATCGTATACAACGGTCGCCTGTCCACCTGGTAGAACACTCGCATATCTTCAGTACGCGCATAGCGCGCTTCGATGGACCGCATTCCGTTTTGGAAGTTTGTGGCCGCTTCGTTAGCTTCGCTCGTATAACCGGTTAATTCGCCGATGCGGCGCAGCGCGCTTGCGACATCGGCGAGTGTACGGGTGCGTATCACTTCGACGTTGTAGCCAACGCCGCGCAGCTCGTCGACGACGTGTGCTGGCGTGCCACTCTGCCACACCAGCAACAAGTCGGGTTGCAGTACGGCCAGTTGTTCCTGATCCACGACGAATGCGTCACCGATGATCGGCAGCTCCTCTGCGTCGGCTGGATAGTTGGAAAAGGCGCTCACGCCGACGAGCGTGTCACCGGCTCCAGCCGCGAACACAAGCTCCGTTAAACTGGGTGCAAGCGTCACGAGACGCGCGTAAGTGCTTGCTTCAGGTTCTGGTTGTGGTTGTGGTTTCTCTGTGCACGCGCAGAGGCAAGACAACGCGATGCTTATGAGAGCGAGAAAACATGCCCTCACCGCGTCCAGCCATACAGGGTCATTGCTGCGATAATCACAGCCCAAATCAGAAGCAGACGAAACACAAGTTGATTCGCGGCTGTCGCGCCGCGCACGGCCCGTTGCGTCAGATCCTCTTCAGCTATATCGCCAAGCGCAAGTGCGCTGACCCCAACCCTGGCCAGCAAATGTTCATTGTATTCTGAAGGCGAATCGGTTTTTTGTTCGGTCGGTGCACGCCACGCACCCAATGCCGTATCGAAATTGCCAGCCGCTGCATAACCGATCGCGGTAAGTCGCGCCGGAATCCATGCAAGCCAACCGTGCAACATTACCGCAGCATCGCGCAAGCGTTCCGACGTGCCACTCGATTCCTCATCGCGAGCTGCCGCGAAAACAGCCCGACGCCGGATCAGGTCGGTGACACGATAAGCCCATGCCCCTAGCGGACCGAGTAACACGAACCAGAAGATGACCGCGAAAAGTCTGTTGTTCGCCTGTATGCAGACGCTTTCCTCTACCTTGTGAATTCGCTCAAGTACGTCTTCCGGAACCTCACTCTCAATAATCGCCTTCGCGGTTTGCTTGATGCGCTCCTCATCGCCTTCTTCCGAGGCCTTGCAGTATTCGTTGACATCCTCGCCAATGTCCTGTGGTCCGAGCGAAAAGAACAGCACGACAACGGCGAGGAGCAGGTACGGAAAGCCAAGCAGCGAATCGCCCAGACTGAACGTCACCGTGAATACCGGCAATACGAGCAGCACTGCAATCAAAATTATCGCGATTAACGATGGCCAGTTCGCCAGGCGGGCTGCCTGGCGAAAGCCGGCATCGATAATCCGATCGAGCCAGCGCAATCTGCGCAAATGAAACAGCTGTGTGGCAAGTCGCTCGACGACGAGGCCGACAAGAAGGGCAATCAGATGCATCGTTTCTTAACTCGTACTTTTAGGTCCTGCGGGATTGGTTTACGCCATCATACAAGCGTAGCCAGTCGAAAGCAGGGCCCGGGTCCGTCTTTCGCCCGGGCGAGATGTCCGAATGTGCGGCTATTTGCCGCACTGATAGCGCCGGATAGCCCAAGAGCAATGCGTCTGTGACCGCGATAAGGACCTCATATTGAGAATCCGTATACGGCGTATCGTCGTCGCCCTCCAGCTCGATGCCAATTGAGAAATCGTTGCAACACGTCCGCCCCTGAAACGACGACTCGCCGGCGTGCCAGGCGCGGTTCCCAAATGGCACAAACTGAATCAGCTCACCGTCGCGGCGAATCAGCAGATGCGATGACACCTCCACGCCGCGAATCTCCGCAAAATAGGGGTGGCTATCCCAGTTCAGGGAATTCGAGAACAGCTGTTCGATTTCGCCACCACCGAATTCCCCTGGCGGCAAACTGATGCCGTGCACAACAAGCAACTCGGGCTCAGCGCCGTCGGGTCGCTCGTCCTGGTTTACGCTCGGACACTGCCTCGCAGGCACAATCAGCCCACTGTCGGTATTGACGCTGAACGATACGCTCATCAACGGTTGCTCCACTGACCCGGAAAGACGATAGTCATGGTTGTAACCGCAAGCTGTCAACGGTAATGGCTCTCACACGACTTTTCATCGACGACGAACTTCGATCCGGCCAGGAATTACGGCTCGACAGCGAGCAAGCGCGTTACATTGGCCGTGTTCTGCGGCTGCGCATCGGCGATCAGCTAACCGTATTCAATGGCCAGGGTGGTGAATTCTGCGCGCACGCGAAGAGCATCACCAGGAACGCGGCAATTCTCCTGCTTGGCGAACACTCGGATAGCGGCACCGAGTCGGCGCTCAAAATGCATCTCGTGCAGGGCATCTCGCGTGGTGAACGGATGGATTTCGTCATACAAAAAGCGACCGAACTCGGCGTAAAACGCATATCGCCGGTGCACACCGCTTACGGTGTCGTCAAACTGGATGCGGAACGGGCGGCGAAGCGCCGCGATCATTGGCAAAGCGTTGCCGAGAGCGCCTGTGAGCAAGCGGGCCGTACGCGGCCGCCGCTGATCGACCCACCGATGGATCTCAACGCATGGTTCGGCGGCAGAGCGAAGCAGCCCGATACGGATCTGATCCTGCGACCTTTCGCCACCACACCGCTTACCTCTATTACGACACCCGCGACCAAGGTCTGCCTGTTGATCGGACCCGAGGGCGGCTTCAACGACAGCGAGTACGATGACGCCTCAGTCGCAGGATTTGAGGCCGTTTCGCTAGGGCCGCGCATACTTCGCACCGAAACAGCCGCGACTGCTGCGCTTGCCGTCGTGCAATCGATGTGGGGAGACCTGCGCGAAGCAGATGACTAACTGCCGGCTCAGACGCGTCTAACGCCATCACGATGCAACATAAGGTCTGACACAGCTCAGCACCGGCATTCTAACGGCGATGGATAACCTCGGCAGTGTGACCTGGGATTGCGCGAGCGGTGGCGTCATCGAGGACAAGCCGTTGCCACTTTCGTGCCGATAGACCTTTCAGGCCTGGATTGACTCTTGCGCCAGCATCGCCTCGAGCTTCTCGAGATCGGGAATCAGCGGAAACTCGTTGATCATCTTCACGCGGCAGAGCACCGGCGCGTCTTCAGGCCAGCCTTCGGTCGTATGCAGCTTGAGCACGTCTTTGTTGACGCGAACGAGCTGTGGGAAACCTTGCGTCAGAACGCCGAAATAGCCTGTTTTTAACCGGCTCGTGCTCGCATAGAATACAACGATTCGCGTGCGTCCCGTCACAGCCGGCACCTCTTTGCCAAGCGCGCCCTCGAAGGATATCACCGGCAATTGCCGACCATTCCAGTTCACTGTGCCAAGCATCCAGTTATGTGCGCCCGCCTCATGATCGGGTTTCGAAAAACGCACGACCTCCGCGACACAGGCTCGCGGCACTATCAGGCGATCTTCTGCCAGCGGAACGAGCAGGCTATACAGTTCGTCAGCTTCAGCATTCACGACAACAAGATTCCTTTTTCCTCGAGCAGACGCGCTATTGCATCAAGCAACTCCGCATCCTGATAAGGCTTGCCCAGGTAATCATTGACGCCGAGCTCGATCGCGCGCGCACGATGTTTGTCGCCAACACGAGAGGTCACCATAATGATGGGCACATCAGATACACGATCGTCATTGCGAACGTGTGACGCAAATTCGTACCCGTCCATCCGCGGCATTTCAATATCGAGCAAAATGATGTCGGGCTTGTGCTCCGCCATCATACTGATCGCGTCGAGTCCGTCTTTCGCTGTCGCGACGCGCATGCCATTGCGCTGCAGGAAACGCTCCATGACACGCCGAACCGTGATCGAGTCGTCGACGACAAGCGCGAGAGGACGATCATCGACAGGTGTCGGCGCGGCTTTCTTGAGCTCAACAACTGGCGCACCGGTTCGTACCAGTGCGGCGATGTCCAGAATCAGGACGATATGACCATCGCCAAGAATCGTCGCGCCCGAGATGCCGCGAATGCTCGCAAGTTGCGGACCAATCGACTTAACAACAATCTCACGACTCGCGATCATTTCGTCAGTCAGCAGAGCAGCCGAGAACTCGCCGGCGTTGACGAGGATTACCGGAATGAAAGGCTCATCCTGCGGTAGTTTTGCTGCCTGACCGCCGAGATACATACCGAGATGGCGGAACTTGTAACTCTGCTCACCGTACTGATAACTCGGCTCGCTTTGACTGAGCAGGTTTTCGAGTTCCCCGCGCGGAATTCGTGCAACGCCCTCAACTGAGGGTAGCGGCAATGCATACACTTCTTCGCCCGTACGAACGACTAGCGCCTGTGTGATCGCAAGCGTAAACGGCAGGCGCACCGTGAAATTTGTGCCCTGCCCCGTAACCGACGAAATTTGCAGCGATCCGCCCAGCTTCTTGACCTCATTGGCGACAACATCCATGCCAACCCCACGTCCCGCGGCTTGCGTGACTTCGCCCGCGGTCGTGAAGCCTGGCGTCAGAATCAGCTCCATGATCTCTTCGTCGGTGACCTTGCTCTCGGGCTGCAGCATGTCTCGCTCATAGGCTTTGCGCCGAATCGCATCGACGTCGAGACCCTTGCCGTCGTCGGCAACGTCGATGACCATTTCGGTACCTTCGCGATGGAGCCGGATCGTTATCCGTCCTGTCGCAGGCTTGTTCGCTTCCTGACGTTCATCTGGTGATTCGATGCCATGCACTACCGCATTTCTGAGCATGTGTTCGAATGGCGGCAACATTTTGTCGAGCACCTGTCGATCGAGTTCGCCCGATGCGCCCTCGACGGCCAGCTCCGCGCGTTTGTTCGCTTCTTTCGCAATCTGCCGCACGAGTCTCGTCAGGCGTGGCACGTGACGTTCGAACGGCACCATGCGTGTACGCATCAGGCCATCCTGCAATTCCGCCGTGACACGCGACTGCTGCACGAGCAGACCCTCTGCCTCAGTAGTTTGTGACTGCAGCAGATCCTTGATGCTGCCGAGATCGTTTGCCGATTCGGCAAGCGCCCGTGACAGTTGCTGAATATTGGAATAGCGATCAAGTTCGAGAGGGTCGAAGTCTCGCGCAACGAGCGTGTCCTGATGACCATGCATGATCTGTGCTTCGGTCTCGATTTCCAGCTTGCGCAATTGCTCGCGCAATCGCCTGACAGTCTGTTCGAGCTCGTCAACGTGGAATTCGAAGGAACCAACCTGCTGCGTTAGTCGCGAGTGATAGATACTGATCTCGCCGGCAGCATTCAGGAGATCCTCGAGCAATTCAGCATCGATGCGCGCAAATTCCTGGCGCTGCTCCTGGCGCTGCTCCTGGCGCGCTCCCGGCACCGCAGCAGGTTGCGGTGCTTCAGGCTTGGGCTTGGCCTTGATTTTTTTGCGGATCCTCGGCTTGGGTTCCGGTTCCGGTTCCGGCTTCGCCACTCTGTCGGGATGGGCGGCAGCAAGCTCATCAGCAGGTGACGGTTGCCCGATTTGTGCCAACTCATCAGCCAACGGTGTGTCGACAATCACCATGCTGACGGTGTCTTCCGGTTCTATCGTGAACTCAGCCGGCTCGGCTGCCTCGACATCCTTGTCCGCGGGCGCCGTCTCGACTGCTGAATCATCAGCCACCTCAAAGCCGGCATTGGTTTGTTGAATCCGCTTCTCGAGCTCGCTCGCCGCCGTTACCGCTTTGCCGGCGATCACCGCATCACGCATGCGGTGTAATTCATCGACGCTATGCTGCAGCAACTCATCGACGGTTTGCGTCGCCTTGACACTGCCTCCATCGACCGAGATCAGCAGCGTCTCGAGCTCATGGCTCAGATTGCCCATCGCCGTAATACCGGCCATTCGCGCACCGCCTTTCAGCGTGTGCAGGTGTCGTTTGAGCTCCTCCATCGATTGCCTGGATTCTTTGTTCTTGCTCCAGTCGAGAAGCGCCTTGTCCGCGGCCTCGAGCAACTCCGCCGACTCTTCGGTAAATATCGCCGCAATTTCGGTGTCGTATTCGGGCTCTTCAGCAACGGCCTGGACGACGGGCTCCGGTTTCACCACGGCTACGGGCTCGTCCACCTCTTCCCGGACAATCGTATGTTCAGCTTGCACCGCATCCGTAAGCTTGGCCAGATGCTCGATCAGTGCGGTGTAGTCAGCACGCCTGCGTTCAGATTGATTGATATCGCCGACAATCGTCGCGATCGCCTTTGATACTGCGCGCAATGCGTCGAGCCCTGACTGTTGAAAACCGATCTTGTAATCGTAGACGCGGCGCACGAATCGATTGAGCGCTGCTGCAACAGCAACGCCACGCTCGACGTTGGCCATGTTCGCGCTGCCATGCAGCGTGTGACAGGCGCGATACAGCTTGTCCGTAACGTCAAACGGTGGCCGATGGCCTTCGCATGCATCCAGGTAGGCGGTAATGACCGCAAGATGGCCGGTCGTCTCCTTTGAAAAGATGTCGAGCAAGACCGGATCCATTTCAAGGGCCGGCTCGGCGTCTTCAGTCTCTGCAGCGGCCTTCGGGATCGTCAATACCGCTGCATTCGGATCGCCCTCAGCGAAAGCACTCGCCCGCGCCATCAGCAGACTGATATCTGTGGACGGTTCGGTACCAACCTCGAGTTGCTCGATCAATTCGGGCACCGCGGCGGCTGCCGCAATGATGAAATCGACCATCGGCGGCGTGCGAACCAAGGTGCGGTTGATCAGGCGATTGAGCAGATTTTCGACGCTCCAGGAGTATTCTCCAATACGTTCGGCACCGACCATCCGGCCGCTGCCTTTAAGCGTATGGAACGATCGTCTGACCGTGATCAACGTCTCCATATCATCCGGCTCATCACGCCAGGCCGGCAGCTTGCGCTTGATCGACGCAACCTCTTCCTTCGCTTCTTCGATGAACAGTTCGAGCAGCTCCGGGTCGAGGTGTTCGGCATCCGCTGCGATGACCGGTAGCGGCATGACGTCCGTCGCTTGCATTCTCGCCTGCTCGGCGGCAGCCATCTCGGCAGCCTGTGCAGCGATCACGGCGCTGTCGAGCTTCATCGTCTGCGCAACCTGCGGCTCGGCCTTCGCTTCCCGCGACAGCCGATGTTCAACATCGCGCAACACGGCCAGACAAGCTTCCGCGTTGTCGAGCATGTACCAGGGCTCGCTGCGGCCTGCCTTCACGGTTTCCATGTAGTACTCGATGCTGACAATCACATCGGCAAGGCGGTCTGTCTCTTTTTGCGTCAGGCGAGCAGGGCCGTCGCCGGCAAGCGCCAGTGTGATCAGCTGACCGACGCGATCAATTACTTCCATCGCCCGGGTCTTGTTCAACATCATCAGGCCAGCCTTGATACCGCGTATCAGCGAAGGCACGCTGTCGAGGCCCTGCGATGGCCCCTGTGATGCGAGGCTCTGTCCTACGGTTTCCTTGATGCGCGCGAGATTGATAATGCACTCGCGCATGACTGACTCTGCGACCTGTTGGTAGTCAGCGGCTTCCTGGGGAGGTAGATCTGAAACGGCTTCACCCGAGACGCTGTCGGTTGGAACAATGAGCCGCACAAGTTGCTGATCCAGACGATCTTCAACGCGCAACAGAGTCGCCGCTATATCGAGGATGATCTGATCTGACGCTGTCCCACCTCGTTCAACGACGGACTTGAGCAGATCAATCTCACCTTCGATATCGCCACGCAGTTCTCCAAGACCGAGAACGCCCAGCGTGTCGCTGATTTTCTTCAACAACTCGAGCTGCGGCACAAGGTCTGACGACTTGTTCATGCCCGTGCGAACGAAGATGTCGAGCACATCCTTCACCCGGGCAAGATCTTCCTTGATCGCCGCCGCAACCGTTTTCATGAGCTTGACGCTCGGCGCAGACAAGGCCTCTCGCGCCTGTTCAACCTGCTCATCGCCGGGGAGTAACTCAGACAGGTTGAACGCCGCCCGTATCTCGCCGATTCGCTCGCCAGCCGTACTCGACCTCGCGACGTAGTAGAGGAGATTGTTCAGCAAATCATCAACCGGATGGCTATCGAACGCTTCGATGCCCTCGTCGATGACTCTCTTGATCTGCCGGTCGGTCTGCGCTAATAGTCGCTTCAATGCGACCGACGTCTCGAGGCCGCCATTCTGCAGTGCCTCGAGCACACCGCCAACGACCCACCACAACTGATACATGTCGTCGCGCGTCGCCGATTGTTCCAGCCTGTGCGTGACGCTCGACAGTGATCCGAGATGGCGTGCAGTGTCACCGCCTTGAATCCAGCCGAGCAACGCGAGCTGAAACTTGGGCCGCAAGCGCGTCGCGACCACAACGGGATCTTCGCCTGAACCTTCACGCTTCTCGGTTTTCCGTTGCGCCTGACTTGGTGACAGGTTCAGGAGCAGCAGCGTGCCTTCGGACAACAGCGGCTCCCCGCGGGCAGCACGAAGGTCATTGAGCATTGGCAGCAGCACCAGCGCGATGTCGCGTCCGCCACCCAATAGCCGCTCGATGTAAGTCGGCAATTGCACCATCGCCCGGGTCAACGCGTCGAGACCATCCTCGCGGCCTTTGCCCGCACGAAGACCGGCCAGGTACTTGCAACCGAGCTCCATCTCTTCGGCAAGCAGCGCCGCACCATAAGTCTCGGTCATCTGCAAAGCGCCGCGCGCCTGATGCAGCAATTCGCTGGCACGGACGAGAGCGGCGGATCCGCCGCGCCCGTCGACGCAATCCTCGAGCGCGAGGTGAGCGTTGCGGATCGTCTCCATGAGCTCATCGCTAATGATCGCGAGTGCGTTCACGGTGATTCCACCACCCTCATCGCCGATGAGTTTCTCCTGTATGCCGGTATCGCCTGTCATCAAGCAGTCCGTTCCTTGCTAGCCCGCCTTCGCGTGCCCGCTCGCCTTACCAGCGAGGACATTTGATGAAGTACTGGACAAGGTACGTGCCTGCAGCGCCTCGTTCGGTAACGTAAATCCGGCGACGGTCTTTCTGAGCTGCGAAGCGAGCTCCGAGAGTTTCGCGATTGCCGCTGCCGTCGCCGTCGTCGCCTTACCTGTTTGCTCACTAATCTCACGCAGACGAGTTGTTCGTCGTGTCACATCTGCCGCCGAACCTGCTTGTTGTCGTGCAGAACTCGAAATATTCTGCACCAGGCTCGCGATCTGATTCGATACCTGTTCAATCTCATCCAGGGCCGCGCCCGCGTTCTCGGCGAGTAAAGCGCCGCCAACAACGTCGGTCGTACTCCGCTCCATGGACACAACGGCCTCGTTGGTATCGGCCTGAATCGTCCTGACCAGTACTTCAATTTGCTTGGTGGCATTCGTAGAGCGTTCGGCAAGCCGCTGCACTTCGTCGGCAACAACAGCAAATCCACGCCCGGCTTCGCCAGCCATCGACGCTTGAATCGACGCATTAAGTGCGAGGATGTTTGTCTGCTCAGCGATGTCATTGATCAGCTCAATGATGTTGCCGATCTCCTGTGAGCTTTCGCCGAGGCGCTTGATGCGTTTCGACGTTTCCTGAATTGTCTCGCGAATGGCGTTCATGCCGTCAATCGTGCGGCGCACAGCGTCACCACCTTTGTGCGCCACCTCGACCGAGTGCCGCGCAACGTCCGATGAACGCTCCGCATTGCCCGAGACCTCTTCAATCGAGGCGGCCATGGATACAATCGACTCGGTCGCCGCGTTGATCTCGCGGCCCTGATTGTCCGCTGCCTTGGCGAGGTGTGACGCAGTGTTCTCCGTCTGTTTCGCGGCCGAGTCGACCATGATCGCCGTCTCGTTAACCGTCGCGACAAGCTTTCTGAGCTCTTCGATCGCAAAGTTGAACGAGTCAGCAATTGTCCCGGTGATGTCCTCGGTCACGGTTGCTTCGACCGTCAGGTCGCCGTCGGCAAGGCTGCCCATCTCATCGAGGAGTCGCAGAATCGCCTGCTGGTTGCGTTCGTTTTGTTCTGCCTGCACCTTGGCTGTCGTTTCGAATTTCGAAGAACGCGAGTTAAGAACCAGCAGGATAACGACGAGGATTGTCGCCAGAGCAATTAAGCCGAGCGGTATCCAGAGATTCTGCAGCATAGCCGGTAACGGGCTGTCAGACCCGGACGCCGAGAACGCGTCGCCAAGGGTCGCCGCAGCGGACGCCAGCTCGACACGAACATCCGTGAGACCTTCGATTTGACCCACACTCGCGCCGATGCGCTCGACCTGAGCTTCGAGATTCGCGAGATGGCTGGCAAGCGGCACAAGCGCAATCTCACGGCCCGCAGCATTCAATGGCCGAACATCGAGTTCGGTGTCTTCGCCGGACAACGCATCTGACACCGTGCGCAGGAACACTGCGTCAGCGGCAATTTCGGCCGCAACCGTTGCAGCCTCCGAATTGGTCGCCAGACCCGGGGCCGACCGACCGATACGTGACGCGCGTTGCTGGAATTCCTGAATAATTGCGGTCGCGCCGGTTCGATCCAGCAGCTCGTTCGATAACTCGAGTATGGAGGCCACATTTGAGTCGATACTCGTCGCCGCATCGTTGAGCGCCTCAACATAAGGGCCTTTTGCAACGATCGCTGCCGCGCCGGACTCGAGTTGCTGCCATGCAGACGCTGCGCCGGGTATCGCGGGACCCGCGCTGCGTCGCAGCTGTGCGAGGCGCTTCAGACTCGCATCGAGTTTGGCAATCCCGCCGTCCTGCCCATCGAGCGCCGCACTTGCCTGAGTCTCTATCGCTTGTGATAGCGCAGCAAGTTCTGCTGCTTGAGGATTTCCACCCGCACTCTGCAAGTAAGTCAGCATCGCAGCAGCAATCAGCAAGCCTGCCGTCATTGTTGCGACTATCCTGAATAATGATGTTGTATCTGCTGTATTGGCCATAGCTATTGAAACTCTGTTTTATTTGTAACCCGGCATCGTGTCGGCGCTACGCGTTTCGGCGATCATTCGGCCGCCGCCTGCAAAAATAAGTTGCTTTCGATAAAGTCGACCAAATCGATTATGGGCCACGTGTCTTCACCACGCTCGTAGGCGCCCGTCAGGAATCGGTCACAGCGAACCACTGTCTCCGGCCATGTGTCCGTGAATTCGTGGTCCATGAAACGGCGAAAGCCGAGCACTTCGTCGACGACGAGGCCGGCTGGAACTTCACGATGATTCACCGAAATGACTCGCGTCGTTCGTCGCAACGTCGTGCGACCGCTACCGAGCAACAACTTGACGTCAACGAGCGGCAGAAGATGCCCACGCAGATTCGCGATGCCGAGCATCCAGCGCTTGCTTCCCGGAACGCGCGTCATCTCAGACGGTAGCATCAGTACCTCTCGAACCTGGTCACGAGTTGCAACGAACTGTTCTTCACCTATTCGAAAACCGACACCGACCCACTCATCCTGCCCCGTAGCCCCGCCTTGTCCCGAATGTGCCTGACGACTACGTCGCTCGATCTCCGCAAGCAACTCGAACGGATGCGTGACCAGCGCCGCGAGATCTGCGGAATCGCCCATTCAGGCAGCCATCACCGCGTTAATCTTCGCCACGAGCTGCTTCGCGTCGATCGGCTTGACGAGATACTCAACAGCTCCCTGGCGCATGCCCCAGATCTTGTCGGTTTCCTGATCCTTGGTCGTAATCATGATGACCGGTATGCCGGATGTATCCGAATCCTGGGTCAACTTGCGTGTCGCCTGAAAACCGTTCATCCCGGGCATGACGACATCCATCAGGATGCAGTCGGGCCGGGACACCCTGGCCTGCCGCAGGCCTTCTTCGCCACTGTCGGCCACAAGCGTATCGAAGCCGTTTTTCTCCAGCATGTTCTGAAACAAATGCAGTTCAGTTGGCGAATCATCGATGATGAGAATTACTGCCATCAATGCTTCCTTTGCAACGTGCTCAATAAGAGATGATTAATTAATCTGGTTTGATATCGCACCGATTAACTCGTCTTTAGTAAACGGCTTGGTCAGATACTGTTCCGATCCAACAATACGGCCGCGCGCCCGGTCGAACAATCCGTCCTTACTCGACAGCATGATGACCGGCGTTTCCTTGAACATCTTGTTGTGCTTGATGAGCGAACACGTCTCGTAACCGTCGAGCCGCGGCATCATGATGTCGACAAAAATCAGATCGGGCTGATGGTCGGCTATTTTCGACAATGCGTCGAATCCATCGATTGCTGTGAATACGTGACAACCTTCTTTGGTCAACAGCGTTTCCGCCGTTCGACGAATCGTCTTACTATCATCCACAACGAGAATCTTGAGGCCGTTCAGACTTCGAGATGCATTATTTGACACCGGATTTCCTCACACTTAACTGGAATCCCCAAGGATTCATTCTGTTTGTCGTTTTTCCCCGCGCGATGGCGGTGGGCAGCCACAAAATGCTCAGGAAAAACGACTTGTACCATATTGACATAAGTCCTGCTACGACGCCCGCCGCAGGGAGCAAAATCTTAAGAAATTTCAACGCTTACCTCTGGATTCCAAGGTATAGTTGCTCGCTCGAATCTGACTGAGTAGAGAATACCGCCAATGACCCGGGGCACGCTCAGAATCGGCGTTGTCATGGACCCAATCGAGTCCATCACGCCCTACAAAGACAGTTCTCTGGCCATGTTGCTCGAAGCAGAACGGCGCTCTGCTGAAATCCATTATTTTCGGCAGAAAGACCTCAAATTGCTGAGCGGCCGAGCTGGCGGTCATTCTCAGCGGCTGAAGGTTACCGATGATGATTCAGCCTGGTTCGAACTCGGCGCGAGCAAAGAGATTGAACTCGGCGATCTCGACGTCATTCTGATGCGCAAGGATCCGCCGTTCGACATGGAGTACATTTATACGACGTACATCCTGGATCGGGCACGCGAGGCGGGCGCACTCATCGTCAATCACCCGCAGGCCTTGCGGGACATGAACGAGAAGGCGTATACGGCGTGGTTTCCAGAGTGCACACCAGCAACGCTGATCACGCGCTCGATGGCGGAGATGAAGGCATTTCTCATCGCCAACGATCGCATCGTCGTCAAGCCACTGGACGGTATGGGTGGGCGCTCAATATTTGTCGTACATAAAGGAGACAACAACGCCAATGTGATCTTCGAGACGCTCACCGACTATGGTCAACGATTTGCGATGGCGCAGGTATTCATCCCGGAGATAAGCGCGGGCGACAAGCGCATATTGCTGATCAATGGCGTAGCCGTACCCTATGCGCTCGCGCGCATACCCCCGGATGGCGACAATCGCGGCAATCTGGTCATGGGTGCCAAAGGCGTTGGCCAGGAATTATCCGACGTCGACCGCTCGATCTGCGAACAGGTTGGACCCGTATTGCGTGACAGCGGCGTGCTCTTCGCCGGCATCGACATCATTGGCGACTACCTGACCGAGGTCAACGTCACTAGCCCGACAGGCATCCGCGAACTCGACCAACAATTCGGCCTCAACATTGCCGGCTTGCTGTTTGACGCCATCGAGCAAGCAGTGGGATGACAAGCGATACGCCTTTTTATCCGGCGTCACTTCATACCTCAAACGAGACATGAGCCCTTGTTTTCGAGGCCACGGAGCCGTTTACTCTTTTCTTCAACGAATTGATTTCGCTAGATCTTTCAAGCGTTAGGCCGAGGAATTAAGTAAACTGTCACCGCTATGGCCAGCATCGCCATCAAAATGGATTCAATGGACGAGATTCAACTCGTCGCTCCGGAGACGCCAGACCGGCTGCCGGCGATGCTTTTCCTTGCCGCACTGATTCACGGCATTCTGATTATTGGCGTTACTTTCAACGCCCAACTGTTCGACAATTTTGCCGATGCGATCTCGCTTGAAGTGACGATCGTGGCCGACCCTGATCAGCAAATCGATCGGCCCGACGAAGCCGAGTATCTGGCTCAGGCCTCGCAAACCGGTGGCGGCAATACCGTTGCCGAGGTGCGGCCCGCAGCGCCGCTGCAAAGTGCTTCGCCGATTGACAATCTTGGCGAAGAAAACGCCACATCTCTGGTCGATTCGACGCCGCACGACCAGTCGGCCGACCAGCTCATAGCGACGCAGAACGAACAGGATCTGCGGATCGCCGACCATCTCCGCGAACAACCACGGCCCGACGAAGCAACGGCGATAGCGCTCGAATCCGGTAGCGAGCAGACCTTGCCATTGCCGCAGGAAGACAAATCCTCGCTTCTGATCCACGATGACGATCCGCGCCAGCTCATTATCAGTGCCGACACGCGCGAATCCACAGTTGCAGCCTATCTCGACAACTGGAAACGACGCATCGAGACGGTCGGCGACGAGTATTTCCCGGAATTGGGCGATCTTGAGGGTCTGACAGGCAGTCCAACCCTGGAGGTCAGCATCGAGGCCTCCGGGCAGCTCGCAGCAGTCATCATTCGCAAGTCGAGCGGTTCGCAGGTGCTCGACAAGGCCGCGCTCGATATTCTGCGGCGCGCCTCGCCGTTCGACCCGTTCCCTGCAGAGATCCGCGCCGATTATGATCGGCTCCGCTTCGCCTACAAATGGTTGTTCACCGGCCAGCTCGCATCCGCCACGGCCAGCGTCAACTAGCCAACGAAGCGACAGACTATTGTGCCATCCCTCTCATGGCCGATTGAGGGCTTTGCAGTGCAAGCTATTGTGCCATCCCTCTCATGGCCGATTGAGGGCTTTGCAGTGCAAGCTATTGTGCCATCCCTCACATAGCCCGATACTGTGCTTATGAGTTTCGATGGTTCTCTGACAAATCAGCTGCTTATCGCCATGCCCGGGATGGCCGATCCCAATTTCAGCACCACGGTCACCCTGATTTGTGAACATAACGATGACGGTGCGCTCGGTATTGTCATCAACCGGCCGTTGAATCTGACCTTGGCCGGACTATTCGAGCAACTCGACGTTGCAGACCCCGACCCGAAGGCTGCGGCAAGCCCGGTATTCATGGGCGGCCCCGTTGGACCCGAGCGCGGCTTCGTGTTGCACGATCCGGGCGTTGCGTTCGAAAACTCGGTCGAAGTTTCAAACGACATTCACCTGACGCTGTCGCGCGATGTCATTGACGCCATGGCGACGGGCGATGGTCCGCAAAAATCGTTGGTCGCCCTCGGCTACGCCGGTTGGGAGCCTGGCCAACTTGAGAACGAGATGCTTGCCAATTCCTGGCTAAACGTACCCGCATCTCCCAACATCGTATTTGACATGCCGTTCAACGATCGCTGGATGGCAGCTGCGCGCACGCTCGGCATCGACATCAGCCAGATATCACCCGATGCCGGACACGCCTGACAGCGACCAACCCGAAACCATCCTCGCATTTGATTTCGGCCTGCGGCGCATCGGCGTTGCGGTGGGTCAGACCGTAACGGGATCTGCCAGCCCGCTCGGCGTTGTCGCATACGGCGACAATGGTCCGGACTTCGACGCAATCACAACGCTCGTCAAGGAGTGGCGGCCATCGCGTCTGATCGTCGGATTGCCAATGCAAGCCGACGGATCGCCGGGCGACATGCAGCCCCGTGTTGAATGTTTCGTCAGGCAGCTATCGCGCTATGACCTAATGGTCAATATGGTCGATGAGCGCTACACATCGCTCGAAGCCGAGGCCGTCTTGAAGAACGCCCGGGCCGCCGGCAGCCGCGGTCGTATCTCCAGGGAGATGATCGATAGCGCTGCAGCGGTGTTGATCGCCGAGCGCTACCTGAGGACACAGCGGTAGGAGCCACTCGCCGTAGACGGCAGGCAGACTACTGCCAGACGACAGACGCGGCGTCAAAAACGGGCCCATCGACACACACTCTTTGCATCGCAGGACCGTCTTGCGTCGTTACCTGGACCGTGCAGCCCGCGCAGCCGCCAACTCCGCACGCCATGAATTCCTCCAGAGAAACCTGACACGGCAGATTTTGCTCTGCTGCAAGTGCAGCAACGGCTTTGAGCATCGGCGTCGGTCCGCATGCGAATATCTCCGTTTTCGCTCGTCCGGCGTCGTCGAGGCTCTGCAACCACCTTGCTGCAAGTTCCGTCACGTAACCACGAAAGCAGCCCGAAAAACCGGCGAAGCTCGCCAGTCGTGAAGGTATTCTCCAGCTCTCGAGCAGCGGCATCGCGCTCGAAACAGCCTCATCCAGCCAGGGCGTCAGAATGTCAGACGTTTCAGGTTCGAACGGGAAAGGAATCTCGGAACCGAGGATTGCAAGAGGATTCCACCGCTCATCCCGCAAGGTCTCGGCGAGAAAGACCATGGGTGGAATTCCGACGCCACCGCCAATCAACAGACAATTCGGCCGCTCGGGAGACGCCACAAACGGCTGGCCGATCGGACCAAGCACACTGATCATGTCACCGGGACGCTTGCCGGCCAGCAAATGCAGTCCTTCACCGACGACCTTGTACAGCACCTCGATGCAATCATCGATACTACGCATGATCGACAGCGGCCGACGCATCGGCAGGGTGTCATCACAATTTACGTGGACGAAGCTACCGGGCCTCGCAGCGGCGGCACACTTCGGCGCACGAATTCGCATGATGAACTGATCGCCAGGGTATACCTCGGTCGCGACCAATTCGCCGTCTTCGACGAACAGGGTTCCGCGGTTTCTTTGTGCGTGTTTCTGCGCCGCCGTGGTCAATACGCATCCATCGCCCTGCTCACACGCTCGAGCACAGCCATGCGCACGGCAACACCGTTTGCGACCTGTTGTGTGATGGCCGACGCCGGGCTGTCGGCAAGCGCGGATTCGATTTCGATACCACGGTTCATCGGTCCGGGATGCATAACGATGGCGCCAGGGGCAGCGCTTTGCATGCGCTCCGTGCTGATCCCGTATTTGGCGAAGTACTCGTCGATGGCCGGGATGCCGTCGAGGCTGCCGATCCGTTCACGCTGAATGCGCAGTGCCATGACGACATCGGCATCGCGCAGGCCGTCGTCGAGGTTGTCGATAATTGACGCGAAAGGCATCTCGTCCGGATCGGGTGCCAGTACCGGTGGAGAAACCAGCCGCAACTCCCCGACCCCAAGTGTATTCAATCCCTGTGCCGCGGAGCGCGCAACGCGCGAATGCATAATATCGCCCACGATCGCCACGGTCAGATCCTCAAATTTTCCCTTGCGCTGACGAATAGTGAGCAGATCGAGCAAACCCTGGGTCGGGTGGGATACGTCGCCCTCTCCGGCATTGAGAATACTGACATGGTCGTTGACGTGACGAACGATGTGCGCCGGAACGCCGACGCTGGCATCGCGCACGACCATGATGTCAACCTGCATCGCTTGCAGGGTGTGAATCGTGTCGAGAATGCTCTCGCCCTTTTTTCGCGATGACGTATTGACGTCGAGATTCAGTACATCGGCCCCGAGACGTTTGCCGGCGAGATCGAAAGATGCGCGCGTCCGCGTACTTGGCTCGAAAAACAGATTGGCGACTGTGCGCCCGGCCAGTGACCGGCTACGTGCCGCGGCACCTCCAGATGGGCTTACGAATCGCTCGGCATCGTCGAGCAATTCGACGAGTAACGACCGGTCGAGCCCCTTAAGAGTCAGTAAGTGACGCAAACTTCCGTCCGCGTTCAGTTGCAGATTCGCCTCGTTATTGCTGCTTGAAAAAACTTCGATCGCTTGCATGGCGGGGCAAGTCTACTGACATCATACGATACGCGCTAGCGGAAAATCGGCAGGCGCGTTCCCGGGCCGTACGGCTAGCCGCCGAAATTGATCTTCGCTTCGAGGTTCGAACGAGAGTCCGCATGTGACATCGCCTCTTCGAGCGTTATCGTTCCGCCCTTGTAAAGACCAAGCAGCGCATCGTCGAAAGTCTGCATGCCTTGCTCGCCGCTGTCCCTGTGCGCGTCCTTTACTGCTGAGATGTCGCCCTTGAGCATCAGGTCTTTGATGTGTGGCGTGTTGAGCATGAGTTCTACGGCGGCAACGAGCTTGCCACCGCGGGAGCGTACGAGTCGCTGTGACAGGATTGCCCGCAGGTAATGCGCCAAATCCATGAATACCTGACCGTGCTGTTCCTGAGGGAACATGTTGATGATGCGGTCGAGTGTTTCCGACGCATTGTTCGAATGCAGGGTACCGACAACCAGGTGACCCGTGCCGGCCATGTCGAGCGCCGCCTGCATCGATTCACGATCACGAACCTCACCAATCTGAATTACGTCGGGCGCGGCGCGCATGGCGCTCTTTAACGCCCGGGCGTACGACTTTGTATCAAGCCCGACTTCGCGCTGATTGACGATCGACTTCTTGTTTGGATGCAGAAATTCGATCGGGTCTTCGATCGTAATGATATGTGACGATGTCTTCTCGTTACGATGGTTAATCATCGCAGCGAGTGTTGTCGACTTACCGCAACCAGTGGCACCGACCATCAGGACCAGACCACGGCGCAGCATGACAAGGTCTTTCATCTGCTCGGGCATGCCGAGCTCGTCGAGTGTCGGCATTTCCGAGGTAATGTATCGCAGCACCATTGCAACATTACTGCGCTGATGAAAAACGTTGACGCGAAAACGACCAAGACCCGGCTCTGATATCGCGAAGTCAATTTCGAGTTCACGGGCAAAAGTCTCCAGCTGACCTTCGTCCATGAGCTCGAGCGCCGCCTGCTTGACCATCTTGGGCGTCATCTCGAGCTTGTTGACCGGCATTATCTTGCCGTCAATCTTGATCTTGGCCGGTGAAAACGGGGCGAAGAATAAGTCTGACGCCTTTTTTTCGACCATCAGTTTGAATAGTGGCTTGACGTTCATCTATGCGCTCTTCCGTGAGACTCAGAATGTCTGAGCGGAATCTTCCTCCACGATTCTGAGACTCTCCTGCTGCCGGTCGGCAATTGCAGAGTCGCGTTTACTTTCAAGTTTGACGCGTAGACGCAGCTCGTTCTTGGAGTCCGCATTACGCATCGCTTCTTCGTAGGAAATAATGCTCTGCTCGTAAAGGTCGAACAGTGCCTGGTCGAACGTTTGCATGCCGAGACGCGTCGACTTCGCCATGATCTCCTTGATTTGTCCAACCTCGCCTTTAAAGATGAGGTCGGCAATCAACGGTGTATTGAGCATGATTTCCATTGCTGCCACGCGCCCTACTCCGCCCTCACGCGGCACCAGCCGCTGCGAGATAAACGCCTTGGTGTTCAGAGAGACGTCCATCAGCAGTTGCTGCCGTCTCTCGTCCGGGAAAAAGTTGATGATGCGATCGAGGGCCTGGTTGGCACTGTTGGCGTGCAGCGTCGCGAGGCACAGGTGACCGGTTTCGGCAAACTGAATTCCGTATTCCATCGTCTCCTTGTCACGGATCTCACCGATCAGAATTACGTCAGGCGCCTGACGCAGCGTGTTTTTCAGTGCCGCGTGCCAGGTTTCTGTATCGACACCGACCTCGCGTTGCGTGATGACACAACCCCTATGCGGATGCACATACTCGACCGGGTCCTCGATGGATACGATGTGGCCGCGGGAATTCTCATTACGGTGGCCAATCATCGCTGCCAACGTCGTGGACTTACCGGAACCCGTTCCTCCGACGACGATACAGAGGCCGCGTTTGTTCATGACAACGTCTTTGAGAATCGGTGGCAACTCGAGATCCTCAAGCGTCGGAATCTCTGTCGTAATCGTCCTGAGAACTGCGCCGACGTATCCCTGTTGAATGAACGCGCTGACGCGGAAGCGCCCGATGCCTTGCGGCGCAATCGCAAAATTGCACTCTTTGGTCGCGTCGAATTCCTTGATCTGCTTGTCGTTCATGATCGAGCGAACCATGATGGCCGCCTGATCGGCGCTCAGCGGATTGTCCGTCGCCTTGTGAATTGTGCCGTCGACCTTGATCGCTGGCGGAAACCCTCTGGTGAGGAAAAGGTCCGAGCCTTCACGCTCGACCATTTTTCTGAGCAGATTCTGCGTCAGCCGTACTGCTTGTTCGCGTTCCATCTTCCTTTTCTCCCGTCAGAACTGCCTGGCGGCGTTCCTAGAAATTCTCTTTCTGCACTGCACGGAAGCGTGCTTCTTCCTTGTTGATCAGGCCTTTCGACATCAGTTCGGCGAGGTTCTGATCGAGCGTATACATACCCATACCCTGGCCTGTCTGAATAGCCGAGTACATTTGTGCGATCTTGCCTTCGCGAATCAGGTTTCTGATCGCAGGCGTACCGATCATGATTTCGTGAGCGGCGATTCGTCCCCCACCGATTCTCTTCAGCAGCGTTTGCGAAATGACGGCACGAAGTGACTCCGACAACATCGCGCGCACCATTTCTTTTTCCGCGGCCGGGAATACGTCGACAATACGATCGATTGTCTTGGCCGCCGAACTCGTATGCAGGGTCCCGAAAACTAGGTGGCCGGTTTCGGCCGCGGTCAGCGCCAAACGAATCGTCTCGAGGTCGCGCAGCTCACCAACGAGAATCACATCAGGGTCTTCACGCAGAGCCGAGCGCAGTGCTTCGTTAAAACCAAGCGTATCGCGATGTACTTCGCGTTGGTTAATGAGCGATTTCTTGGACTCATGGACGAACTCAATCGGGTCCTCAATCGTCAAAATATGATCGGGTTTGTTCTCGTTGATGTAGTCGACCATAGCGGCCAGGGTTGTTGACTTACCCGAACCGGTGGGTCCGGTTACTAATACAATACCCCTGGGATGCATTGAAACATCCTTGAAAATTGCCGGTGCACCCAGATCCTCAAGCGTCAGAATCTCAGAGGGAATGATTCTGAAAACAGCTGCCGAACCGCGGTTTTGATTGTATGCGTTGACACGGAAACGGGCGAGCTTCGGAATTTCAAACGAAAAATCGGTCTCGAGAAACTCTTCATAGTCCTTGCGCTGCTTGTCATTCATGATGTCGTACACCATGCTATTGACGTCCTTATGGGTCAGCGCAGGCATGTTTACACGCTTGATGTCGCCATCGACACGAATCATTGGCGGCACGCCGCCCGAAAGGTGCAGGTCGGATGCGTTGTTCTTCACCGTGAACGACAATAGCTGGGCAACGTCGACGGCCATATTTCTCCCTCTGGATAATGTCCCGGACTTACCATAACCCGGCACGGAATGAAGCCTAGTATAGCGAAGCACTGGGAGCAAAACGTGATTAGAGTCACGGAAAACTTGCGAAAAATCCGAGATTTGCTGGCGAAAGCTGCTGTGGAAGCGGGGCGCGACCCGGACACCGTTCAATTACTCGCCGTCAGCAAGAAACAGCCCGTCTCCAGCGTCGTAGAGGCAGCCTCCGCCGGGCAGCGTGATTTCGGTGAAAATCAACTGCAAGAGGGGCTCGAAAAGATCGCCGCCGTGGCCGACGATGAACTTGTCTGGCACTTCATCGGCCATCTGCAGACCAACAAGACGCGACCCGTTGCCGAACACTTTCACTGGGTACATTCCGTGGATCGTCTCAAGACGGCTGCAAGACTCAGCCGGCAGCGGCCGGACGAACTCGGGGACCTGAATATTTGTCTTCAGGTCAACGTCGACCTGGAAGAAAGTAAGTCGGGTGTGTGTGTAGACGCCGTCGCCGAACTCGCCGGCCAGGTCGCGGAGCTGCCCCGCCTGAAGCTTCGTGGGCTGATGTGCCTGCCGGCTGTCCGACATGGTTTTGCAGCACAGCGAGAGCCGTTCGCGCGCTTGAGCCGCCTTGCGGATCAACTTCGTGCCAATGGAATTCCTACCGATACTCTGAGCATGGGCATGAGCGATGATTACCGCGCTGCGATTTTCGAAGGCGCTACAATAGTGCGGGTGGGTACAGCAATCTTTGGTCCAAGAATCGAGTCATGAGTACATACACAGTAGGATTTATCGGTGGCGGCAACATGGCCCGGGCGCTCGTCGGTGGTCTGATCTCGAGCGGTTATCGCCCCGAGAACATTCTGATCGCCGAGCCGAACCTGAAGCGACGCAGTGTCTTGACGACGGAACTCCCGGGCGTCCGTATCAGCGACAGCAACGACAACGTTGCCGATAGCGCCGAGTGTCTCGT
>Ga0224498_10000056_pt1 | contig 24857 bp, 30 predicted proteins | sample SF_Jul11_sed_USG_5_FD_167971 | JGI IMG/M metagenome (GOLD analysis project Ga0224498, IMG submission 167971) | Sediment microbial communities from San Francisco Bay, California, United States - SF_Jul11_sed_USGS_21 | ecosystem: Environmental > Aquatic > Marine > Sediment | place: USA...
GTGATATAATTGGTATGGCAAATCCTGTTGTAAAATATGCATTTCAACCAAGAACAGCTGATGAAATACCTGAGGTTGTAAAAAAAGGATTTTTTATTGCAGAAACTGGAAGGCCAGGTCCTGTACTGATTGACATACCCAAAGATGTACAACAAAATGAAGCAGAGATGAACTTTCCAGATGAATTTAAAATTCAGGGATATCATCCTTGGGTTGATCCTGATATTGTTAATGTTGAAAAAGCAATTGACATGTTGCTTCATTCTGAAAAACCTATAATTTTAGCTGGTGGTGGGACCATTATCTCATCAGCATTTGCTGAATTACAATCTGTTGCAGAGGCTCTCATGCTTCCAGTAGTCACCACTTTCAAAGGAAAGGGGGCATTTCCTGAAAACCATCCTTTGTCATTGGGTCCAATCGGAATGCATGGACACGCAGAGGCAAACAAAATGATGGCCGAAGCTGACTGTGTATTGGCAATAGGAACTAGATTCTCTGACAGATCGGTTGGAACCTTTGAGGCTTTTGAAAAGAGGCTAAAGATTATTCACATGGATGTTGACCCTGCTGAAATTGGTAAAAATCAAAATGCTCAAATTGCTGTAGTTGGAGATGTTCGTGCATCACTTAGAATAATGGTAAAACTACTTTTGCAAAGAGCCATCAAAAAAACTGAAGAGACTACTTGGATTAAACATGTCAAAGAGACAAAAGCCTACTGGAAAGAAAACTTGAAACTTCATCCAGGTGAAATGGGTGCTGCAAAAATTTTACGCAAGCTCAGAGAATTATTACCTCCTGAGTCTATTATCACCACAGAAGTAGGACAACACCAAATGTGGGCATCATTATTTTATGATGTAATTCAACCTGGTACTTTCTTTAGCTCAACTGGTCTAGGTACTATGGGTTGGGGATTTCCAGCAGCAATTGGTGCCAAAGTCGCAAGACCTGACGTTCCAGTTGTAGACATTGCAGGAGATGGAAGCTTTAGCATGACAGAAAACTCTCTTGCTACTGCAGTCTTAGAAGACATTCCAGTAATTGTGTTTGTCTTAAACAATTCTACATTAGGAATGGTTGCTCAATGGCAGAGGACTTTCTATAAAAGAAGAATGATTGGAGTTGATCAAGGTAAATGTCCTGATTATGTTAAATTAGCAGAATCATATGGAGCTCAGGGAATTAGAGCACAATCAATGGATGAGCTTGACAAGGCAATCAAAACTGCATTGAGCAGTGATGTTGCAACTGTCATTGATATTCCAATTGATCCTGAAGAAGACGTATTGCCCTTTGTTGCTCCGGGAACTTCGCTTGCAGATATGATCTTACCATCATAGTGATTAATTATGTGGGCAATTCTTACTCTTTTAGTTGAAAACAAACCAGGAATTTTGTTTAAGGTGACTCATCTCTTCAGGTCTAGAAATTTCAATATTGATAGTATCTCCGTAGGTGTAACTGAAAATCCAGATTATTCTAGAATGACTATTACCACTTTTGGTGATGAAAAACGAGTTGCTCAAATAGTAAAACAACTCGATAAAATGATTGACACTGTAGAAGTTAAGCACTTAGATGAGCAAAAAACAGTATACCGAGAACTTAGTATTTTTAAAATAAAGCTTAGTAACGCTAATGATAGTATGGAAATTAACAAATTAGCAAATGCGTATGGTGGCAAGGTACATGATGTAAGAAAGGACTCAATAATGGTAGAATTGGCTGCTACTCCTGATCAAATTCAAGCATTTGAGGAATTGGCAAGACCCTTTGGAATCATTGATGTTGCAAGAACTGGTGTTGCTGCATTGCAAAGGAGTGGGGCATGAAAGTTAGGATATTTGACACAACATTAAGAGACGGGGAGCAAACTCCCGGGATTTCCTTATCTCCAGATCAAAAACTTGCAATTGCCAAAAAACTCGATGCACTTGGTGTTGATGCAATTGAAGCTGGTTTCCCAGTCATTTCTGAAGGCGAATTAAAAGCAGTCAGGATGATATCTAGTGAAGGATTGTCTTGTGAGATTGCTGGATTGGCAAGAGCCAACAAAAAAGATATTGATGCTGCAGTTGATGGTGGACTTGACTATATCCACACATTCATTGCAACTTCTGACATTCACTTGGAGCACAAACTCAAAATGACAAGAGACCAAGCACTTGAAAAGGCCATTGAAGCAGTAGAGTATGGAAAATCCCGAGGTCTTCAAGTGGAATTCTCAGCAGAAGACGCTACAAGAACTGATAGGGAATTCTTGAAAAAAGTATTTGGCGAAGTTGCAAAAGCAGGAGCTGATAGGGTTGACATTCCAGACACTGTGGGATATTCAACTCCTGAGTATATTGCAGAAATTACAAGAGATGCCGTTGAGGTAACCAAACTTCCTGTAAGTGTTCATTGTCATAACGACTTTGGATTAGCCGTTGCAAATGCGTTATCTGGAATTCATGCAGGTGCTCAATGTGCACATGTTACAATTAATGGAATTGGCGAACGTGCTGGAAATGCCGCATTAGAAGAATTCTCAATGGCATTGCAATGCTTACCTTATGAACAAAAATATGAAACTAACATAAAATCTGAATTAATCTACGAGACATCAAGATTTATTTCAAAAATTGTAGGAATCCAAGTCCAGCCAAACAAAGCTATTGTTGGTGACAATGCATTTGGACACGAGTCTGGAATTCATACTCATGGTGTATTGAATAATCCTCTTACCTATGAGCCCATTAGTCCTGAATTGGTTGGCAGAAAGAGATGGCTCCAAGTTGGTAAGCATGCAGGAATTCATGGGATGAATGCAATACTTGAAGAATACGGAATCAAACCATCAGAAGAACAATCAACGCAGATACTTGATAAAGTCAAGATTTTAGGTGATCAAGGAAAGCAAATCACTGATGTTGAGTTACTCTCTATTGCAAATGACGTCTTGGGTGAAAAAGGAATCAAGAGAATTGTGCAGCTAACTGGATTTTCGGTATCTACTGGCATTGGAACAATGCCATATGCATTTGTAAAGTTAAATATTGATGGAAAGGACTTTATCGGAACTGACTATGGTGTTGGTCCTGTTGATGCAGCACTAAATGCAATTCAAAAGATTACTGGAAAGATTTCGGAATTAAGAATCAAAGACTATGGTCTGGCATCTATCTCAGGTGGTTCTACTGCCTTGTGTGAGGTTACCATAGTTGTTGAGGATGCACAGGGAAATAGTATTTCTGCAAAATCTGTTGGGGAAGATATTGTGACTACTAGCGTTCAGGCTGTAATTGATGGCATCAACAGAATTATGCTCAAAAAGATGCTAAAAGAAAAACAGATAAGCTAAATCCTAAAATTCTCTTATTGTAAAGTGGTATAATGTATAAAATTTCGTTAATTACCGGAGATGGAATTGGGCCAGAATTATCAGAATCTGCAATTTCTGTATTAAACACGATTAATGACAAACTTGATTTGAAATTTGAAATCACAAAATTATCTGCTGGAGACAAAGCCCTTGAGCAAACAGGAAAAGCACTTCCTGATGAGACAGTTAATGCCATTAAGCAATCTGATGCATGCATGAAAGCTCCCGTAGGCGAGAGTGCAGCTGATGTCATAGTTGTGCTAAGAAGAATGCTTGACCTTTATGCCAATATTAGGCCTGCAAAGTCGTATCCTCACATGCCTGCGTTACGTGATGACATTGATATGGTAATAGTTCGAGAAAATACTGAAGATCTTTACACCGGCAAAGAATTCAGCGTAGGAAATGCCGCAGTTGCATTGAGAATAATTTCTGAGGATGCATCAAAAAGAATTGCAAGATATGCATTTGAAGCTGCAATGCAACGAAATTTAAAGAAAAAGGTTACATGTGTTCATAAATCAAATGTAATGAGAATAACTGATGGGTTATTTGCAAAAGCCTGTACTGATGTTTCAAAAGATTATCCTGATGCCTCATTTGAGCAGATGTATGTTGATGCATGTGCAATGAATTTAATCCGTCAACCTGAAAAATTTGATGTTGTAGTTACCACAAATTTGTTTGGTGATATTCTCTCTGATGAATCCTCTCAGGTTGTGGGAGGATTGGGGATGGCACCAGCTGCAAATATTGGGGATAATTTTGCATTGTTTGAGCCTGTTCATGGAGCTGCATTTGATATTGCAGGAAAAAATATTGCTAATCCTTCATCATTTTTACTCTCTATCAAAATGATGCTTGATTGGCTCGGTGCCAAACACAATGACTCAAAATGTTTTGAAGTGGGACAAAAGTTAGAATCAACAATATTTGATTTAGTAAAATCTGGTGTTAAAACCAAGGATATAGGTGGTGAGAAGACTACCACCGAATTTACCCAACAGATTACAGATAATCTCTAAAAAGGGAAAGCCCCCTTTGTAGCCTAGAAACGCGATATGACCTGCGTTAGTACGAGAGTTAGTTTGTTGGAGAGTACACTTTCATTTCATAATCTGCATTAGGATTATGAAAAATAACTAAACCATATTAATTTCCATAAAATTCAATGATATTGGCATCGAATCAATCATCCTTCCATCATTGACATCACTCAAATCCTCAAACCACAAACGTTTCCTGTCAGCATTCAGATTAAATTCTCTAGTTTCAAGTTTTATCTTCCCAATATCTTTGATTTTATCTAGGTATGAAATTAATTTTTAATTGAATTACAGAATTAGAATTGGACAAAGCGCATTTCTAAACACATTTTCAATTGTGCTTTGATAGTGTAGTTTTTCATAACTGGAAGTGATTTTTGTTTTTGTCATCATTATCAGATCAACATCATGCTGTTTTGCAAATGCGAGTATTCTGGTGGATGCTAATCCGTTTTTAACAATTTTAGAACTACATGAAACATCATGCTCTTTGGCAAACTTTTCTAATTTTAGATGCTGTTTTTCTACTAATTTATGTTCTTTTTCAAACTCTTGTTTGCTTGTCTTTGTTTTAAAAAATCCAAATGTGGATCGTTCTTCCAAACAGGTAAGAACAGTAATCTTTGCCTGAATGGAGGATGCCAGAGATATGGCTTTTCTAAATGCTTTATCACTACCTGGAGTTCCATTGTATGGAACTAAAATATGCTCAAAAGTTTTAGTCATTTCTTTTCAGCATCCATCATTAAAACAGGACAAGAGGTATTTTCAATAATCTTTCTTGAGACACTTCCTAGAGTCAGAAGACTTTTGATTCCTTTGAGTTTTCTTCTTTTCGCCATTACAATCAAATCTATTTTTTGGTTTTTTACAATTTTCAAAATCTCTTCGGCTGGCAATCCCACTACCACTTTAAGATGAGAGTCTATCCCATTTTTCTTACATGTCTCTGTACGTTTAGTCATTTCTTTTTCCATGGCTAATTTCATTTCTTTTGTCATTTGTGTAATTTCTCTTTTGATTTTAGTTACTTGTGATGCATGGAGAGTAAATAATGGAACATGCGGAAAGTCCTCAATTACATGAAGTATGATTATTTCAGATGAGGATGATTTTGCGATATGAATTGCATGTTTGAGTGCCAAATCCCCTGCAGGAGTACCTGCATGCGGAACAAGAATTGTATCATACATAATCTGAAAATATTATCTCAGTTATTTAAGATAAGAGGAAATTCTTGATGGTGATAGCAAATTATTTCATCTAATATTAGAAAAATATTATTCAAGGTTTAACTCCAGTAGATTCACTAATATTCACATCATAATTATACATAGATTCAAAGTATTAACGGAAGAATAATTACTGAATATCATTTATCAACTGTATTCTGTTTTGATTAATCCCCTATAGAAATACTATTGAATGATTCTATGATTAAAGTGTTGTTCCCTACTAGTCTTTTCTTTTTTTAACATCTGATTTTGGTGGATTCAATGACCAAAAAAACAATGCCAGACATACTGGAATCATAATTAGCAAAGCTGCAACTATTGAGATTGTATAAAATGTTGGATCTAATCCCGGAAGAAACGGTCCTGGAAATACTGCATAAAACCACAAAAATGATACAAAGATAAGCACAAGTTTGTTCTTTTTTAGCAGTTTCTTCCATCCTAATCTACGTTTTTTGATGTAACATTCTTTACATCTAGTCCTATCATCTACCATACAAGAAGTACAACAGCCCTTATCACAAAAGTAACAGATTCTATCTCCAAATGCTGATCCACAAAAATCACATTTGTACATCATAATAGATCCTTTTCATTGAATTTATCTTTTTTTTCATACATTGCCAATTTTTATTAATTGCAGATTTCTCTCTGTGACTAATGGTTGTATGCTGTATCTGCAAGATTGTTCCAGGTATATTAAAAATTAAAGATGGTAATCCAAAATACAAGGGAAAGCCGATTTGTGAAGAGTGTGAGGGTTATCGTAAACTTTTGAAAGAAACAAAATAGACTATTCTGATTTTGTTTTATTCTCTTGTGCCCATTTTTCATACATTTTGATTAGTTCATCAACGTCCTTTCCGTCCTCAGAATATGTGATGATTACTCCAAATGTTCCTTTTTTGTCATGACCTCTTGCAAAATATCCCCAAAAAGAATCTGGGAGCTTTTGAAAGCTGTTTGAATCATGTGATATTCCTATTAGATTATTTCCAATTACTTCAACTACTTTTTTTGCATCATTTTGTTCAATCATGATTTGATGTAAATACTATATAATAAAAATCTGAATTACTATGGACTTAGTCTGTCAGGATCCCTTGGATACAAAACTACTTCACGTACATTATCAATTCCGATGAGTGTCGTCATCAATCTATCTAATCCCATTCCCCATCCTGAGTGAGGAGGCATTCCCCAATCAAATGCTTTGAGGTGGTCTGTAAATTGTGTAGGATCCAAACCTTGCTCCTTTAATCTCTCCTTTAACATATCTGGATTGTGAAGTCTAGTTCCTCCAGAGGATAACTCCAGATATCCATACTGTAAATCAAATGAGCGGGATAATGTTGGGTCGTCATCTTTTTCTCTAATGTAAAATGGTTTTAGTTTCATTGGCCAGTCAGTCAAAAAGTAAAACCCTGGATGATTCTTTCCAATGATTCTAAGATGTGAATCAAGCAGGTCATCTCCAAATTCCACTTTTTCCCCTTCTTTGTTTAGCTCTTCAATACACTGATTGTAGGTAATTCTCTCAAATGGCGAGGATGGAATCTCTATGGTATGCCCAATTACTTCTTGTTCTTTCTTGCAATTTTCCGATGCAAATTTGTAAACTTCCATCACCAGAGATTCTAAAACATCCATGACATCATTATAGTCCATAAATGCCGCCTCTATGTCAATACTGGTGAACTCACTTAGGTGTCTTCCAGTATGAGAGTTTTCTGCTCTGTAAAAGTTTGAAATCTCAAAAACACGCTCTAATCCAATTGTCATTTGTTCTTTGTATAACTGCGGACTTTGAGCAAGATATGCTGTTTTTCCAAAATATTCTAATGAGAATAGATCTGCTCCTCCCTCACTTGCACTACCAATAATTTTTGGTGTAGTAATTTCTATGAATTTTTTTTCTGATAATGTTTTGCGCAATGATTGCAAGACATGATGTCTTAATTTGAAAATTGAAGCTGTTTTTTGGTTTCTCATATCTAATGCACGATGGTTTAACCTTGTGTCGATGTTGCTCTCTACCCTTCCAATTGGGTCAACTGGTAATGGATGAACTGCTTTTCCTAAAACTTCTATTTCTTCTGCTTTAACCTCAAAAGCAAAATCCCTTGCCTTTGTTTCCTGTACTATCCCTTTGACACTTACAACACTTTGACGATTAATCTCTCCCAAGTTGTCATTAAGTTCTCCTTTTACAATTATTTGTGAAATTCCTGATACATCACGTAAAGTGATAAATGTCATCTTTCCTAATTTCCGAAGGTCTTCAATCCATCCACCTAGTACAACTTGCTTTCCAATTAATTTGTCAGTTAATTCTGCAATGTCATGAGTTTTTACAAAAACCATATCTTTTCCTTACCTTTTATCCTCAAACTCAATCTCAATGTCAAGGTTTCGGGCATTTTTGACGATCCTAACAACTTTTTCTGTATCTATTGGAAATCTTGAAGTCCATTTGCCTGATACTACTGCCTTTGTTTTTTGAATTCCTCCTGGAGCCCAAACTGAGTTAATTGATAAGATTTTGGTTGGAAAAAACAAGTCTTCAATAAATTTTTTGTCTGTTTCCTCTGCCTCTACAAGCCAAATTTTACTCTTGAATTGATCTTGAAGACGTCTGTACAACGTCCGGCTTTGTCTGATTGCCATTATGTCATTTTTTGCTAATGATAAAACAAAATTCCCTTCAAATTCCTTGCAAGAGTATAGGGTAAAATTCTCAATCTCATTAGTTGATTTTGCAATGTTTGCAAGAATAATTGAAGCATCTACATCTGCCTGTGTAAGTTCTCCCGTATCCACTTTCCCTTCACATTGAGGACAAAGAACTGCATTTTTTGCATCAAAAATACAAATTGGGAGTTTCATTTGAATCGACTTTTTTCATTCTGACAAAGTTGTTTATATCCCTTGATGCAAAACAAAAATCCTAGTTTGGATCAAATAAAACATGACTTTTCTTGTTGTTGATGGGCTTTCATCTACATACTCTTCATCAAAAGGACCAGTTTATGCAGTTGATGACGCATCTTTTGAATTGGAAGACGGAAAATCAATAGGAATTGCAGGTGAGAGTGCATGTGGGAAAAGTACACTAGGCTTATCCATTATCCGAATGCTTTCTGGCGGCAAGACTACTGGCAAAATCCTTTTTGATGGTCATTCCCTTTTAGACATGAAAGAATCTGATTTTGATGAAAAATATAGATGGAAAAAAATCTCTATGATCTTTCAAGGTGCAATGAACTCCCTAGATCCTGTCTTTACAATTAAAGAACAATTCCTTGAAATCCTAAAACAACATAACTTTGATGGTGATTCTACTCAGGTAATTTTAGATGCTATTCATTCAGTTAGTCTTGATGAGATAGTTTTGAAAAATTATCCTCATGAGCTAAGTGGTGGAATGAAACAAAGAATAATAATTGCAATGGCGTTGCTTCTCAAGCCAAAATTTGTGATAGCTGATGAACCAACTACTGCACTTGATGTTCTTATTCAGGCCCAAATTGTAAATTTACTAAAAACTCTCAAAAAAGATGGCATGTCTTTTATGTTAATTACGCATGATTTGGCAGTATTATCTGAAATTGCAGATAAGATTGGCATTATGTATGGTGGACAGTTAGTAGAATTTGGTTCTTCTAAAGAGATTTACAACAATCCAAAACATCCTTACACCAAAGGACTCTTGGAATCGATTCCAACACTAAAGGGAGGTACTCCAAAATACATTAAAGGAATTCCACCAAGTTTACTTGATGCTCCAACAGAATGTCGGTTTATCGATCGATGTCCTGTGGCAATTGAAAAATGCAAACAGCTTCCTCCAACATTTAAAACCAAAACCGGATATGTCCGATGTTGGCTTTATGAGGATGAAAAATAACCTTATTTTGAACTAAGATATTCTTTATCAATTTTTTCTAAATAGATTTCTTGAATCTGTTTAATCTCTCTTTCAGTAGTATTTTTACAAAGTATTTTTGCATATTTGATTAAATCTGGACTATGTATTTTTTCAAACTCTTCAATTTTTTTAATTGATTCTTGTTCAAACTTCATAACATCTCTAAGTTCTTTACTAATTTCTTCAATTCTCATTTTTTTATAATCTTTTGAATTTGATTTTCTAAAACTGATATCATCAATTAATTTTTGAATTTCATCAGATTCGTCCATATTTTGTAAATAATCAAGTCCTTCAAATAAATTACTTTTGAATTTTCTTTTTGTGCTCTAAAATATGTTTTAGGCCATTTGCCATGCTTAATGAATCTAAATCAATTTCACAATAGGGGCACTTCAAACTACTTCAATATTTAAGAATATTTTTTTACAATGGGTAGACATGAATCTATGATTCTTAACATTTCTGATCTAATTACTTTTTTATCAATTGATATCCACACTCTTATCTTTTTGATTGCAAAAGAAATTGTTTGAACTTTCTTTCTTTCTTCCCAAACAAATTCCACCTCCCCTAGACTCTTATCAAAGAATTTCTCAAGATCTTTCTTCATAGCAATATGTGAGAATTGAAACTGTGTATTTTTTTCATCCAAAAGTGGGATTAACTCTGATCTTCTTTTATAAGCTAGCAGCTCTCCGCTCTCACCAATCACTCCTACAAATCTCATAAATGGGCTTATGTCTGCTATAGAGTTACAAATTTTTTGAAAGTCTTTTTTTATCATTTGATGAGTTTGTAAAAAGATGATATTTTAATGATTATTGTAGTTTTTCATTCTAGTTTTAAATAAATAAACCCTAAGGATAGTTTGATTTGTGGATTTTATTGATCTATTTCCATTTGCACCAGAAGTAGGTTATCTCAGTTTATCTTTAGTCAATTTCTTTGGCTCTCTTGTACCGTTTGTTCCGTTACCTGGATTTTTGTTGCTTGCTACAATGGCAGTGGGTGATCAATTTGATCTACATGTCTTGGCATTATTATCTGCAATTACTGCCACTGCTGCAAAGCAAATTATCTTTTATGTTAGCTATGGTGGAAGAAAAATCATTAATGAGAAAACGCGAAAGAGAATGCGCCCATTTGAAAGACTAGTTAAGAGATATGGTGCAGGAGCAGCATTTTTTGCTGCAGCAACACCTATTCCAGATGATTTAGTATATGTCCCATTAGGGCTTGCAAAGTATAATCCAAAAAGATTCTTTATTGCAACACTTACTGGTAAGATCGTCCTTAGTTACGTCATAGTTTTTGTATCTCACTATCTTGGATTGTCTTTGGTGGAGCCTTTCTTAGAAAATATAGATGATGCAACACCCGTTTACATTGGAATTATTATTTTTGGAGCCATGATGACTACTGTTGTTGTTTTACTTTTGAGATTGGATTGGCAAAGAATCCTTGGAAAATTTGCTCCATGGACTTTGGATGAAAACAATAAAGATTAAAATATTTTTTAAATCTCTATTCTAAAATTCCATAATTTGTCTGTTGCATCTCTAATTCCAATTCTAGGCGTTGCAGAAATATTTTTTGGTTTTTTTATGCCTTTTGTAATGTATAGATTTGATCTTTTAGTCAAATCTACACCATAATGTTCCATGGTAATTTCTAAGGCTTGAGTTAATTTAGCAGGTCCGTTTACAAGGTTTTTCAAATTTACATTCATTCTATTTTTCTGCATTATTTTTATTCCATTTTCAGGCTTAATTGCACGAATTAGCACAGCTCCTGCTTCAATTTTTGGATGTCTTGCTACTACATTAAAGCAATAATGCATTCCATATGTAAAATAGACATAGGCAATTCCAACATCTCCAAACATTACTTTGTTTCTCTCAGTAATTTTTCTAAATGCATGACTTGCAGGATCGTCTTTGTATCTATATGCTTCAGTTTCTGTAATTATTCCTGATATTTCCTGTCTGCCTATTTTTCTGATAATTTTCTTTCCTAGAAGATTTTTTGCAACCGTAACTGTGTCTTTTAAATAAAATTCCCTAGGAAGAATATTCAATATCTACTGGAATTGTTTTACCATTTTTTAATTCTCTGATCATATCAAACAGTTTTGCAATGTCCTTCTTTAATACCTCAATCAATTCTTGATTGTATATTGTTGCCGCTGGGTGAACTGTTAGAAAATAAAATTGATTATCCTTTCGTACTGTTTTTCCCCTAAATTTTGTAATTTCAGATCCACCTAAAATTGAATTAAATGCGGTATTTCCCAAAATACAGATTATTTTTGGCTTGATTATCAAAATTTCCTGTTTAAGGTATTCCTGACATGTATTTCTCTCCACCGTACTTGGAACTCTATTATTTGGAGGTCTGCACTTTACAACATTTGTTATGTATACATCATCTCTTGAGATTCCTGCTTCTTCAAGTGCAATTGAAAGTTTTTTTCCTGCTACTCCTACAAATGGCTCTCCATTTCTGTCCTCATTTCTTCCAGGAGCTTCCCCAACAAAGACTACATCTGATTGAAAATTTCCTTTACCTGGTACTGAGTTGATTCTTGTTTTACAAAGATCACATTTTGTACATTTTATGACATTTTGCTTTACTTTCTCTAATTCTTGACTCATTTTCTAAATTACACTCTTTACTGTTGCTGTTCCCCGTATTGAAGGTCCCCCATTTCCCATTATCATAGATTGCATAGGATCTCCTTTACCACAATTAGTAATTGGTCTTACCGTAAAGTCATTTCCACAAGCATCAATTGATTCAAAAAATTCTGGAGCGATACCCATAACAATAACATCTCTTAGTAAATCTGTTATTTCTCCATTCTCAATTTTTTGTGCATATTGACAGGAAATACTCCAATTGTATCGCTTCATGTCAATTGAAGGAATTTTCATATTTGATATTAGATATCCATTTTTCACTTCTTTTATCATCTCTTCTACATTCCAATTTCCATTTCCAATACATGTACATGCCATGCGAATCAAGGGAATGAATCTGTAGTTTGTTGCTCTCATATTTCCAGAGGAGGGTACATTGAAAATTTTAGCAGTTTCTCTATTATGCATATGATTTTTCAAAATTCCATTTTCAACAAGAGTAGTTTTCTTGGTTTTGACTCCTTCATCATCAAAATAATACCATCCTAAACTTTCTTTGATGGTGGGATCATCAAACACATTTAGCTCCTCTGATCCAATCCTTTCTCCTATTTTTCCTTTCCACCATGCACCTCCAGCCCAAGCCATCTCTTTTCCCAAGACTCTGTCTGCTTCAGATGGATGTCCTAATATCTCATGTGTAAGTAATGACACAAAATCTGGATTCATTACAACTGTTGCTTTTTCTTCTTTTACGGGTTTTGCATGAATTAGTTCTGATGCCTTTAGGGAAATTTCTTGCGCACTTTTCTGAATTTTATTTTTATCGATGACTTGCTCTATTCCTCCTCTACCACCTTCTGTGATGTTTACTGATTGTGTGATTCCAGACTCATGAGCAGTTGCCACCATGTCTACAACAACATCAGTAAAATTCTGTAGAATTTCTGAACCCTCACTATTAACAAAGTATTTCGAATTTATAGAATACCATGGATTGATAACTGATTTTATGATTCTAGGTGTATCTGAAATGATTTTGTTGCACTCAAATCCTATTTTTATTAATTCTTCTAATTCTGGTTTTTTTAAAACTGGATAATCTATCTTGATTTTTTTAATGGAATTTGGATATAGATTAATTCCCTTTTTTTCATAATGTGATGAATTTCTAAGAATGTTATCCACAGACTCTTTGATTTGCTCAAATGAATTTGGGTTTGTAATTGAACAAAAACTCCACATTCCACCATTTGCTAGTCTGATACCTATTCCAGAATCAGTACTGGTTTTAACATGTTCTACCTCTCCATTTTCTATAAGCGTTGATTTTTTTTCTTTTTGTTCTGCTCTAGCATCCACATATTGAGCACCAGAATCTGTAGCATATCTGACTATTCTATCAGCAAGCTCTTGTAATCCTGAATCCATGATTTATGAAATTGAGAGGTATTCGTAAATCTTCTGTATGTCTAATGATTTGAGATTGCAGGCATGGTAAAATAATACTCATCCTCAAAGTCGTAGTCCATGGTGCCTTTTTTACGTAAAAATTCAAAATATTCAATGCAGTTTGTATAAAATTCATTATTTTTCGTGTGATCTGGGTTCATAGTTTCTTTATGTTCCGGATTCATACTTTTTTTATCAAAATAGACATTTTTTCAGGAGAGTTAGTGATTTTAGTTCTGCAAGTTTGTTTTCTTTAAGCAAAAGTTCAGAGTATTTGGCCATTCATTTTTTTCGGAATTGTAAGGGTATTTGCTTGATTTGAAATATCATTTCTAGAATTCAGACCAATGTGATTTTTTTACAAATATTGAATTCTTCTTTTTCTACTAATTTCCTCTCTTAATGATTAATGTTTGTTTGGCGAATTCTTTTTTAATCGATGATAATATTCATCTTAATTCAAGATAATTTGGTTTTGATGATATTCTAAAAGATGTAAATGATATTTTAGAAAAGTAATTTAGGGCATATGATTACTTTATCATTGAATTAGAATTTGTCAAAAATTGTTGCTGATACCAGTGTTATAATTAATAGTCAATTAATTTCACAGATAGAATCAGGCTCAATTCGAAATTCTGAAATTATAATACCCCAAGCAGTTTTTGATGAGTTACAATCTCAAGCTTCTAGTAAAAAAGAACAAGGATTTGTAGGGTTGGAAAAAATTCGAAAACTCAAAGAATTATCTGGTAGTTTTGGTTTAGAGATAGTTTTGAAAGGCTCACATCCTTCTACTGATGATATTAAACTTGCTGGGACTGGTAGAATCGACGCTCTAATTGTTGATATGGCTAAACAAAACAATGCTATACTTTACACCTCAGATAATGTCCAACATTTAGTGGCACTAGCTGAAGGTATTGAAACAGTATATCTAAAATCTATTATAAAGAATGAATCATTAGAATTTCTAAAATTTTTTGACGCGGAGACTATGAGTATTCATCTTAAAGAAAATCAATGCCCCTTAGCAAAAAAAGGAAAACCAGGTAATTTTTCATTAACTAAGATTAATGATGATGTTCTTTCAAGAGATTATTTGGAGTTGATCTCCTCACAAATATTGGATGTGGCAAATGTATCTGATTCAAGTACCATTGAAATCTCAAAGACTGGAGCATCCGTAATTCAATATGGTGATTATCGTATAGCTATTACCCATCCGCCATTCTCTGAATCTTTTGAAATTACAATTGTTCATCCAATCATAAAATTATCTCTTGAAGATTATGAGATATCTGAAGAGTTAATGAAACGTTTCACTGATAGAGCTGAAGGGATTATAATTTCTGGTCCACCTGGTTCTGGAAAAAGTACTCTTGCATCAGGACTTGCAAATTTTTATCATAATAAAGGGAAAATTGTTAAAACATTTGAATCTCCTCGTGACTTGCAAGTCGATCCTGGAGTTACTCAATATGGCAAATTAGATGGAAGTTTTGATAATACTGCTGATATTTTATTATTGGTTCGTCCTGATTATACTGTTTTTGATGAAGTAAGACGGAGAGAAGACTTTAGAACATTTGCTGATCTACGGTTAACCGGAGTTGGTATGGTCGGAGTTGTTCATGCAAATTCTCCCTTAGATGCAATTCAACGTTTTATCGGAAAGATTGAACTTGGCATAATTCCAAATATTTTGGACACTGTTGTCTTTGTAAAAGATGGAAGAATTGATAAAGTCTATGACTTGGAACTAAAAGTAAAAGTTCCTTCAGGTATGACTGAGTCTGATTTAGCACGGCCAGTAATTGAAATTCGAAATTTTGAAGATAATGTTTTAGAACATGAAATCTATACCTTTGGAGAAGAAAATGTAATTGTACCTGTTTCAAAAAGAACCAAAAAAGTTGGAATAGAAAAACTTGCAGAAGATAAGATAAGAGAGACTTTCAAACGATATGATTCTCAGGCAGAAGTTGAAATTTTATCTGATAATAGAGTTAAAGTCTTGGTAAATGAAAAGTATATTCCATCTATCATAGGAAAAGGTGGTTCAAACATTAATGAAATTGAAAAATTCCTTGAAGTCCATATTGATGTTGTTCCAAAAGACTCAGATCATTTACCTCAAGTGACAAATGATCTGTCTTTCACTTTTTCAGAATCAAAAACTTCGTTACTTCTAACTGTTAATAGAGACTACACTTCAATGCATGCTGATATTTATGTCAATGAGAAATATGTCACCTCTGTAAGAATTGGTAAAAAAGGACAGATAAAAATTCCAAAACGTTCTGATGTTGCAAGAAATCTTATGCATCTTGCATCCTCACAAAACGACATTCAATTGTTTCTCAAAGATTTTTAAAATTTTCTATTATTTTTGGATCTGCTTTAAGAAAAGTAATGAATTTTCTTAATTGCTTTATTGTTTTTGGATTAAGATGATGTTCAATTCCTTCTGTATCTTGATTTGCAGTATCATATCCAATTCCTAAGATTTCAAAAAATTCTAACAAAATCCCATGTTTTTGTCGAATTCCATCAGCTATTTGTTTTCCTTTATCTGTAAGATTAATTCCATGATATTTTTCATATTCTAAAAATCCGCTTTCATCTAGTCTTTGAAGCATCTTAGTTACGCTGGGCGCACTTACGTTCATGTATCTTGAAATATCTAATGTAGTTGCGTACCCTTTTAATTCAACTAATTCTAATATTACTTCCAAATAATCCTCCATCCTAGTACTTGAGCGTGTTCTTTCTAATTGATGAGCTGCTTTAATCGAATCTAATCTTTTAGAGTTTTTAGATTTCATGTGTTCTTTGTATCTAAATCAAATCTAGTATAATTATGTCTCTTCTGTTAACTTTGGTTATTCTTTGTTGACTTTAATGTGACCGTTGTTGATCTTTGAATCTTAACTAATTTTTTCTAAAATAAAAGCTGGAATGGTTGATGCAGTAAAGAAACGACTAGAAAAATTAAGAAAATTCTCAGATTCTGCTAAACGTAGAGCAGATTTGTATACTGATATTGTAAAAATGGATGATGCCCATACTGCCCGTTCCTTAGGTGCTCTTCAGAAAGCATCAGCACCAGGTAAAAAACTACAAAAAATTGGATTTCTAATGTTATGGGTTCCTGAACCAACAGGTGTTACTTGTGCAGTGGGCGGTCCTATGATCGTTGCAGGACGATATCTTGACAAAAAGTACAATGGCGCTACCATCCATGATATTGGCCATGAGACAAAAAGTGCAATATCATCAATAAAAGATTTTAAGAATTCTGTGATGTAACTCTCTTGGTTTTTAAATGGACTGAAATAAACTAACTTGTGACCACTAGAGCTCAAGCACTAATTCCTATTACGATTGCTGCTGTTATCATTGGGGTTGCAGGACTAATGTCAATTCCTAGTGAAAGTAAATTAGAATCTGTTGAATTTCCTATGGGGACAATTAAAGTTGATAAAATTCCTCTTGAGGTACAAATTGCTGATACTGAACCTAGACGTGTTCGTGGATTAATGTTCCAAGATCAATTACCTTATAATCAAGGAATGATCTTTGTATTTGAACAGCCTGGACTTTATTCACTTTGGATGCTTAACATGCAATTTTCTTTAGATATGATCTGGTTTGATCAAGACGGAAAAGTAGTACATATTGAAAAAGATATTCCTCCCTGTAAAACTCCTTTGGAAATCGCAGCCTGTCAAAGCATTGTACCTGATAATGATGCAGTTTATGTTCTAGAGGTAACATCAGGGTTTGTTGATCAAAATAACATTACAAAAGATTCTGTGTTGAGTATTATCTCTATTTAAAATTGCAAAACCTTATGTTATAACGTTAGATTTGCTGATTTATGAATATGAAAATTCTGATTCCAATTTTAATTGGGGTTGTGGTCTTACTCGCTATTTCAGCATTTTCATTTTCTGTTGAATCAAAATCAAAGCCAATATCTGAGCCGACCTATGAAATTGATTTTACCTATTCTGATGTAAACAGAATCATAGAGATTCTTGCAACACAAAATATTGTTATGTCGCTTCCCGCTGAAATTACAGATCATACTATAGGTCAATATTGTACATTCTTTGATGATGAAGATATACGGAAGATTGTGAAATATTGCATCACTACTGCATTGCTTGATTCTAATGGTAAACCCCTAGGAAATATCAATATGGGCGGTAGTCCTGATGCTTCAACTATGGCCCTTGCAATTATTGATGTGTCTCCATTTTTGGATTCCAAAGAGGATGAAGTTGATTTTGTGTTTCAAACGATGATTGAGACATTGGTCTGTGATTGCTGGGAGGAAAAGCGCCCCGGAGGTTTTGAATCTATTCATCAATGGCTTAAAACTGCAGAGGAACATTATCTTGAATCTCCACAAACCACCCTCAAATCAAAGATAACAGGTCTGGATGAAAAACAACTAATCTTGGAGATTACTGCTAAAGAAGAGGCATACTTGTGGACGTTAATTATTATCAAGTAGTCTAATTATATACAAGAAAATTCTTTGATTGGCGATTACGATGATTGATCAATTATGGTTAATTCTTTTGGGATTTGCTGCAGGAATATTGGGCTCCATGTTAGGCCTTGGTGGTGGAATAATCGTAGTGCCTGTGTTGACCTTTCTGGGATTTTCCTCTACTGCAGCAGCTAGTAACAGTCTTTTTGCAGCATTAAGTAATGCCGTTGCCTCCACTATTTCTTATTCTAGACAAAAGAGAATAGAATTTTCATTAGGTCTAAAACTTGGATTACTCACAATCCCTGGAACTGTATTGGGTGCTGTTATTTCTACTGACGTAACTCCTAGTATTTTCAAAATTTTATTTGGTTTAGTACTGATTGCATCTGTAGCTTATATTTTTTTGAGAAAAAAAATTGAGACCAAAGAAAAAACAATATCTAAACAGATGATGGTTTTTGCAGTAGGTGCTAGTTTCTTTGCAGGTATTATTTCTGCATTTTTTGGAATAGGCGGTGGAATTATCTTTGTACCTCTAATGGTAGCTGGAATGGGCATGGCTATGAAAAAAGCTGCTCCTACTTCTCAATTGATATTATTATTTTCATCACTTTCTGGGGTGATCGCTCATAGCGCTTTGGGACATCCTGATTTTAATCAGGCAGGATTTTTAGCAATTGGCTCTTTTATTGGTGGATTAGTTGGCGCAAGATTGTCTCTAGATGTCAAAGAACGTTACTTGCAAATCTTAGTATCTATAGTAATCTTGGCAGCAGCTGCAAAACTCTTTTTTGATTCAGTTTCTGATAATTCTTCTTTCTTGGGATTTTAGCCCTACCTTTTTCTTTGTGTTTTTATACTGATTTTGTAATGTATAGTGCTCATTAGGTTTTTTGACTTGATGGTTGAGGAAACTAGTTGGCTCCTTAGTATTTTTAATTTCCAAAGTATTCTTATAATTTAGGACAAATTAAGCCTAAAAATGCCATGTCTCTATAAGTTAAATTCCAAATGAAAATTTTTACTTATTTTTTGGGAATAATAAAAAAGCAAAAATGAATAATTTAATCCAGTGATATCAAATTTGAAAATTTAGGTTCTCTTTTTAACACATATTAAAGAAAAAAAGATGGTTTGGTCAATATAGCATGGTAACTACCGTAACTACTGACACTTCGATTCATGAGGTTCTTCAAAAGATGCAGTCTAATTTTATCAAACACATCGTTGTAGAAGAAAAGAACAAACCAGTTGGTGTTGTAACTGAACGTGATATTAACAAATATCTAGAAAATGACAAAACTGCAAGAACACTTGAGGCGATATCCATAGAGCAGGTAATGGAAAAAAATCTCATCCTCATAACTGATGGAGCAAGTGATCACCTAAATCGAGCTGCCGAACGTATGGATGTCTTCAAAATTGGTTCAGTTATTTTAGTTGATTCTAATGGAAATCTGGCAGGGATAATTACTAAAACTGACATTACTAAGGTGTATGGAGCGGTTTATGGGGGAAAATTTAAAGTTAAAGACTATATGAGCCGCAAAGTGTTTACCTGTAGAAAATCCGATTCGCTTAGATTTGCATTAAACATGATTAATCAGAATGATGTATCAAGATTAGTAGTGACTGATAACAATGGAAAGCCACATGGCGTGATAACAACCAATGATTTTCTAATACATAGCTCATATTTTACAAAAGACAAAACTGAAACACGTGAGTATTTACTTCCTGTTGACTCAAAAAATATGTGCGTTGATGATCTTGTAAGTGATGAACTACTTGCTGTAAATCTTGAGGATGATCTATCTATTGTAGCTCAAAAAATGATTAAAAATCATATCCATGGAATCCCTGTTATAGATGACAATGATAATTTGGTTGGCATAGTAAGTAATTTAGATGTTGTAAGGGCTTTTGTCAAAGTTCCATTAACCGAAGATCTTCTACAAAAATATTCAAAATTATACTAACGTGTAATGACTATTTATGCAACTTTTTTTAACAATCATAGAACAACTGTAATTTCTCGAATTGATTTTAAATTCTCTTTAGTTATGATTCAAGTTATATTGCTTTTTTGTGCATGCGAGGGAGAAATCGGATAGGTTTATCTCAGTAAAAGTAAATCTGTATTGGATATTTCATATTGTATTTTAGATATTCTTAACTAAACTTTTGCTATAGCATTAGATATGGTGAGTTTATTCCCATTTGATGCAGGTAATTTGCTTACTTTTTTGGTGGCCATTTCAGCAACAAGCCTAACCTTGTTAGTGATAAATAGGGAATTTTTAAATCAAAGATTCAATCTTAAAAAAACTCTTGATTCTGAAGGGAAAAAACGAGCCCTGACTTATGTTGGATGGAACTTGAGATTATTTGCAGGAATGATAATGTCGCAATTGGTACTTGGTCTTGTTTTGATGATCAGAATACTGCTAGAAGAAAAGGCTGAATGGTTTGATTATTACCTTGTTTTATGGCAAGCAGTCAATATAGCTACATGGGTTATGGTTTTTGGTTATTATATAGTCTATAATTTTTTCTTTAGACTCCCTTTAAAGCACTAAATTTTTAATACGACAAATTTTGTATTGATATTTTCTAAACTACATCGCAATGCAGGCTATCTGCTTATTATGTTCATTCTCTAATGATAGAATTGGATGAAGTTATTTGAAACAAAATATGGTAAATTACTATACACTCATCTCTTTACCACAAGCATGATGTTAATAATTTTCCAAATTTCATTTTAGCATCTATGTGTAATATTGAGTATTTTGGTGACTAGTAGGCTCTCTCCGGTTTTAATTTAATTATTTATCGCGGAGGCTCTTTTTTGATTCTATAGATATTTTTCTTTGAAATAATTATTGTTTCTCCGTTCTGGGTAGTTCCTTCATATTCTACTGTAATTTTTCCAAATTCATCATCAATATCTTCTTTTTGTGAAATTGTGAATTTTAATTTCAAAACTTGATCCGTATACAGTGGTTTGAGAAATCTGGTGTTTCTATTTTTCCATTCAGAATCTCCGTCTGTTCCAATAAACACAATATGGTTTCCATACATTTGACTTAGTCTTGTAAATTCTCCTTCCATTCTTGATAAAATAGCTCTTCCTGAAACTATCTGACGTTCCCCTTTTTGCTTGTTTTCTAAGAATGCGTTTCTAACTCTTGAGAAATTAAGATATTGTTCTAACTCCTTGTCTGAAATACTGCATGTGGAAAAAAATGAATCGCCTACTCTAAGTTCGGAAAATTTTTTCATCCTTATCTTGATTCATCAACACAGAAAGTTACTTCAGATGATGAAGCTGCACTCTCTGATACAAGAAAATTAAATGCATCTGCAATTCTTTGATTGCTTGGTTCTGCACCTGTTACTGAACCTGGAAATATTGTAAACATTCTGATTTTTGATTTAAGAACATCACTCAATTCTTGGTTAACTGTAGTAGTAAATGGTCTTAGTGCTCCTCTAAAAACTTCCACATGAGCTCTTTGGGTTCCTGTGACCTTTCTTCCAATTGGTAAATCTGGGCCAATTATCATGATTGCACCTTGTGCGTCTTTGTAAAGGCGAGGATCTTTACTGCCTCCTGGAACAAACTGCTCAAGTACTCTCTGTGCTACAGTTGCTGGAGTAGAGATGAATTTTTCTGTAAGTTCTTCCCATCCTGCTCTAGTCAATTCAGTTAACTTTGATACTTCGGGTAGTTTTCCAGTTATGTGGATTACGGCTAAAATTTCTCCGATATTGGTTTTGGCCGTATTTAGCCATTTTTCTACTTCATCAGGATTCTTGATATCTACTACGTGGGAATGGAATTTTCCGCTAATGTATTCCTGAAGTTCTTTTGGGGTTGATTGTGAAATAAAACATGCTACTTTTCCTCCATTTTTCTCAACATGCTGTGCCAAAAATTCTACTCTTTCGGCATCTGTTTTATCAGTTGCATCAATCGTAAACACAATTGCCTTTCCTCCAAAGTCTTGTTGATGAACTCCTGGTGTTGTGGTTCCAATATGTGGTTTAACAGGATAAAATACTCTATCGCCTGGAATTACTTTTCCATTTAGAATTTTTGCCATTTCATCATCACATAAGTTAAGAACTGATGTTGCAACTTGTCCTTGTGATAGGAATTCTTGATTTGCAATCATATGTGATGTGTTGTTTTGAACTTTTTCAGCTATAGTTTGAATTTTGTTTAATAGATTTGTGAATGTCTCAGTAAGTTTGGAAACCTCTTTTCCACCTGCTAGTTTTTCTGCAGCCTTTGCAATTCCTTCTTTGATAACATTTTCATTTTCTCCTAATAATGGAAGTAATTCTTTATTGGCTGTATCCACTTCTGTAGGATCTAAATCTTCAAATCCGCTTACTCTCATAAATTCTGCTGCTGCTTTAGGATAAACTGTCTTGTAAATTCTATCAGAATGCACTGGTCCTGGATTTGTTGCAATGGATATGATTCCTTTATCTGTTAATTCCCATGACATTGCCTCAGCAAGTCTATTCTTTGCACCTTGAGATGCAGTATATGGACTTCTAAATCTGTAAGGTCTTTGCTCTAATGGTCGTTCTTCAGTAAAGAATGTTGAAATTGTGATAATTTTACCTCCTTCCTTCATTACTTTTAGTGCTTGCACGGAGCCCCAAAATGTACCCGTAAGGTGAATTCCAATAGTACTTTTAAAATCGTCAAGGGGGGCATTTGCAAAACATGTAACAGGGCCTGATACTCCTGCGTTATTAATTATAAAATCTACCGTGACATTATCATTTTTGAGCGAATCAAACATGTTATTCATTCCTGCCTCATCACTAACATCAACTCCCGAAAAAATTCTAACAGAAGCACTAGTATTTTTTTGAGATATAATTTCTTCTAGCATCTTTGATGTTTCATCTAAGGGCTCTCTTCTTCTCCCAAGAATAATGACACTTGCTCCATTTTCGACAAATTTTTTGGCGATGGCCTGACCTATTCCTGTTCCACTGCCTGTCACTAGAGCAACTTTACCTTGAAATTTCATAGATAAGGTATACAATCTTTTGTGGTATTTATTTGGATTGATCTCTCTAGAACTTATTTCTTGATATCTTTATTTCAATTCCTGACTATCATCTTATTTCAAATTCACCCTAGTATCCATTATTCCAGTTTGTTATACGTTTGAAGAAATTTTTATAGAATTATGCCTATTTTTATTATTTTTTGGTATTGTTTTTGCTTGATCAGAATCCCACCCTTTAATTTCTGATGAGTCTAGTTGAAAATTAGTGCAAAATCTTTGCTGCTAACTTATGCCCCATACACGTTGTACTTTGATGGTTTTCAACACAATATAGAATGTGGATTTTATAAAAGGAGAAGAAATCCCCAGATTTGATCGAATATAGTTAGTGATGATCTAAATGTGGAATTGATTACTCATATCAACCAAGATATAAAATGAACCACTATTGGAGGACAATTACAATCTTAAATAGATCTTTTGCATTAATTGAATATTCAAAAAAGAATTTTTAAGTGATTTTTCTATATCAAGGAAAAACTAGAATGGAATGAAATCATCCACAGATGAGACAATTATCACACCTTTGCTTTCCCCACCTATTGTTTTCTTTATCATCGCAGATACATCTTGAATTTTGTCTGACTCAACAACTGTAGCTATTATTTTTCGTGGAACATATGCAACTTCAATGGTGCCTGTTCCTCTACCAGATCTTGCTGTTCCTTTTCCTTTCCCTGCACTCTTTACATCATATATTATTGAATCAAGATCTAATTCTCTTAGAGATGCAAGAACACCATCAACTTTTTCATTTTTTACTAGTACTGCTAATCTTTTCATTGTAGACATTTAACCCAGAACTCCTACATCAACTGGTAACGATAATTCTTCTTTGAACATTACATTATTAGTTAATAACTTATAATTAAACATTGTATATTATAAAAAAATATTCGGCTACATGTTATACTCCCAACCAAATTTGAACCCCTTGATTATTGATAATTCTGTAAATCTGATATATCTAACATGAAAATGATCTACAGAAATCATGCCTGAATTAACTTCAAGTAAATAAAACTAATCTGACTAACTTTATTTGTGGGTTTGATTCATGATTTTTGATGCATGATACAGAATCTGATACATTTGTTTATCAAACATGGCCTGAGAAATTTAGTGGCATGTTAAAGGAAATTGGAATAGATTCAGAATCAAAAGAAATTGGTACTGATGACGTTGAAAAAGATGATTACTATGGTAGATATTTTTCTCATACAGCTAGAATGGTAACTAATAGGGGATGTCTTGATGTCAAGAACTCTAACATCGATGTGATACAAATTATTCAAAAGGGATAAAAATGCAAGATCCAAATCCAATGCCTTGGGGCGCACTAGATAGATTTCAAGCACATTTCATTGTAAGAAAGGATGTTGGCACTTCCGTAGGAAATTATGTTGCAAAAACAAAACTTACCACTAAGGGACATTTTGCTACAAAGGCTATTGTTAAAGTTGAATGGAATGGCTCTGGTAGTTTAGCTTCAAAACTAAATGAAGATGATGAATTAAATGAAATGATTGCAAAACAATCAGTCAAAAATGCTACTATTTATGTTGAACCTACAGAAGG
>Ga0224498_10000057_pt1 | contig 24706 bp, 26 predicted proteins | sample SF_Jul11_sed_USG_5_FD_167971 | JGI IMG/M metagenome (GOLD analysis project Ga0224498, IMG submission 167971) | Sediment microbial communities from San Francisco Bay, California, United States - SF_Jul11_sed_USGS_21 | ecosystem: Environmental > Aquatic > Marine > Sediment | place: USA...
ATAAACGTAATGAGTTTTAATAAAAGAGTGAAGGTACAATCATGAAAATTATCAAACCAAGTGTAGAGTTTTTAGGCGCAGTACCAACTGATTATGAAGGTGCTGTTAAGTTCATCGAGATGGCCGGACGCACTTGCTATAAGTCTGAAAGTAAAATCTCAGCAGACAGTGCTGAGAAGTTTGTTAAGAAATTAATCAGTGCTCGACCATCTCCACATCTTGCCATGGTAGAGCATTCGAATTTTGTTGTTTATTTGACAGGAAACAGTACAGCTAATATTCCTTATCTAGAAGGATCTACTGGCAAGTATTTAAACTATTTCAAAAAGCATATAGGAGGAAACCTAACTGCATGGTACTACAGGTTCATGTCGGCAAGATCTAAAAAATCTATACCTTTATATTTTTACCCATTCTATGAGAAATATAAACAACTTTTCAACTTACCAGATACGGATATACCGAGTAATCAGTGGGTAGCGTACAGCTCTATGCACATACCAGACCGACTTCAAAGATATTCAGTAAAATTCATCTGTGATCGGGGAGTATCCCATGAGCTCGTGAGGCATCGTCCTTGCTCCTTCGCCCAAGAGTCAACTAGGTACGTGAACTATTCAAGTAAAGACATGGAGTTTATAGAGCCTGCTGGATTTGTGAATTGGTCATGGGCTGCCAAAAATATATTTAAAGTTGATTGCAAATCAAGTGAGTTGCTATATAAAGCAGCAACATTTGTAGGCCTATCTCCCCAACAAGCCCGTGCTGTCCTTCCTAATGCTCTCAAGACGGAAGTTATTGTTACCGCCGATCTTGAGGAATGGGTCCATATTTTTAAACTGAGATGTCACAAGTCTGCCCATCCTGATTTTGTACGACTCGCTGTGCAGCTAAGGGACAAGTTTATAGAAGAAGAATTGATCCAGCAGTAGAAGATACAACCTTAAGATGGGAGTAATCTGATGACTAAGAAAGAATTGATAGAGGCATTGGATCCATTTGAGGATGGCGAAGACATTGTTTGCGATGTTGACTCAGGTGGTGGCGGATGGGGTTATGGTGCTATAGAAGAGGTAAAGATAATAGCAGGAAAAGCTGTAATTGTGTTTGGTGATGGTTGCCCATTCGACTCCGAGCTTGAGTGACCGATATACAATTGAACTTCAAAAAGAGGTTACCGATGAACAATAAATACTTCAACGACATAGTACGAAACAGGCTTGATACTTGCAAGGGTATTCTCACCAAGAAAAATGAGGAGTACTCAAGTGACACTGATCGGCTGCATAATTTCAAGGTAGCTGCCAGAACGAACAATACTACCCCTGAGCTGGCTCTGTGGGGAATGTATACCAAACACCTCGTCTCGGTTATGGACCTCAAGGACAGCCCAGAAACTGCCACCAAGGAGCTCCTTGCTGAGAAGATCACTGATTCGATAAATTACCACCTGCTCCTTGAGGCTTTGTTACAGGAGAGGATTACGCCTAAGCATGTTGGTACCATAACAGCAGAGGGTAACTACACTACACCGAAAGATCGCTACGATCTTACAGATCAAAAATACATTGACTTGGCTCTCGAAGAAGCAACCAAAATAGCTACTGTTTTGTGGGGAGTTAGATTTAAAAAGTCACATCCAGAGTGGGAACCGCTTGATAACCTTCTGGGTGTATTGGCTCAAATCAGTAGTATGGTTGTTGATATGGTTAGAGTTAAGTCAGCTTCTGTCGAGGTCGATAAAAAAAGTTTATTACCCTGCCCGTTTTGTGGTGGTAAAGTAATAGGTCCAATAGCAGCAGATTCAGACTGGTGGATAGAGTGCTCGAACTGTGAAATTATAATGAGCAGGGATAGTAAACATCATCTTATGTCTGAATGGAATTCCCGACCATAAAACCCTAAACCAAGTAGGAGAACATCGTGGAAAAATCAATAGCGCTTATGAGAAAACTTTTATCAGGAGATGTTAAGGTAGTTATATACAGAGGGCCGTATACAGCTGCACCATTACAAGATGACATAATTTTAAAAGCTTCGGTTAAGTTTAAAGAGGTGAGCAATGCACGGTTCAAAACCACTTGTAATGTTGTAGCTGATGTCTTGATAACTTCTACCGTAAGAAATTCCAGAATTAAATTTGTGTCAGAATGTGGCAAGGTAATCTGTGAATATATGGGACATAAGCTAGATACAAATGCTACACAGTTTTGCGCAGGCAATGAATTTACTATACATAATATAAGTGTAGAACTAGATGGCCCTCTTCAAGGGGTGGAGGACTATACAGACCCAATACCTGTTGAGAGGCCTAAAGACGAAGAAATCTATCAAACTATAATCAGGAAAATGCGGGAGGGAATACTAGAAGAGACCAACCAGGTTGATAGAGCTGCCCGTGTAGCAGAATTGCATGAGTTTTTGCTTACTATGGATCTTGAAAAACCCTGTAAAAAATCTATATGGGAAAGATACTGCAAAAGTTATTTAACGAATAAATAGGAGAACATTGTGGAAAAATCATTAAAACTTCTTAGAAAATGTTTTAGGAATCCTGTCAAAGTAGTTATGTACATAGGCCCATATGCATCTACTCTTTCAACTGACCGTATAGTGGCTGAAACTACAGCGCAGTTTGAGGAAGGTGCTCCTGGAAAATTTTCTATTAACAAACCTATGATATTTAAATCTACGAAAGATTCACATATCTCAAAAGTTAGGTTGAAATTTGTAACAGAGTTAGGCTATGTAATAGCTGACTTTGCTGGAGAGGTTTTTATATGTGGTAGTGGTGTTATATATAACAAGGGCAAGGTTATTTTTGACAGTGCCGATATTGCACTAAATGACCCAATCATAGGTGTAGAAGAGTACAAGGTAGAAGATTCTAAAGACGAAGAAATCTCTCAAACTATACTCAGTAAAATGAAAAAGGGGATTCTGAGAGAGAATAACCTGGTTGATAGAGCTGCCCGTGTAGCAGAATTGCATGAGTTTTTGCTTACTATGGATCTTGAAAAACCTTGTAAAAAATCTATATGGGAAAGATACTGCAAAAGTTGTTTAACGAATAAATAGGAGAACATGGTGAAGCAGATAAAAGTAAAAATAGATGGCATAACTCTCTACGCACCAAAGGGGTACTTTTCTCCAAAAGAAGTTCGTGATTGTTGCGGAGCAGGTCGCGGTATGGGAGAAATCTTGGTGCCAGATACTATCTTTGGGGTGAGGATTTCTCGTGCTTGCCACATCCATGACCATGCATGGGACGTAGCCTCAGAAGAAGATTTCACATTTACCAACTTTATGTTTCTCGCCAACATAATGATACTCATTTGGCACGGCTCGAATAGTAAGATCATGTACTGGATCAGATCATATCGGGCCATGACATACTTCAACGCAGTCCAGGTTGTAGGTAAAAAACACTTCATGGTTATGAAGGCAGCACAGCGAAGGGCCAAGAAAGCAGCTGCAGCCAGAAGTCCAGATTACTTTGGGTCAACAGGATCTGCTAATTAAAAAGGAGAACCCGATGTCAGCGGCCGACAGAGATATTACAGCAATAAAATGGAATAAGCTTTCTACCAGGCTGCCTCCTACTAGAGACAAATATTATATATTCGGAGGCTATGACACTGAAGGTGCTTTTGTTTTTAATAAATACCATTACGCGACTAATGGCACAATCAATGGATGGTCTGTTGCTTGTGCCATCAGGAACGGAGTTATTTGGTGGTGTGACTTAAAAGGTCCTACTATTGATCATTGACCATAAACCAGAATCTAATACTTAAAAAGGAGAATATTTGTGAAGAACTATATAACTATACAAGGTAGTCTTCTGAGAGTAAAAGCAACACCTATGGATCAACGTACCGCTGACTGCTTGTTTGGTAATAGATGGATCAACCGCAAAGCAAACAGACCAGGGTATTTTATAAAACACCTTAGTGGGTTTACTGAATGGCTACCCTCTAAATGGTTCGATAAACATTATGGTGAGGTAAAACGCATTAACCTTTATAGAGGACATACACCTGAAGGGTGCCGTCTATATTAACTATTTCTGATAAACCGGAATCTAAAGACTAAAGAGGAAAGTAAAATGATTGTAGAATTCAAAGCCTGGGAAAAGATCCCAAGAACAAACCCTTTTACAGTAACCATTACTGAGAAAATCAATGGGACCAATGCATGTGTTATAGTAAAAGAAGGTGAAGTAGTAGGCATTCAATCACGTAAACGGTTAATTACTCCTGAATCAGATAACTTCGGTTTCGCCGCTTGGGTATTGGAGAACGAACAAGATATATCTAAGCTTGGAGACGGTTATCATTATGGGGAATGGGCTGGTCCAGGTATACAAAAAAATCATCACCAACTTGACAAGAAAAGATTTTTCCTTTTTAATACATTTAGATGGAACAACGACAACCCGAACCGGCCAAGTTGTTGCGATGTAGTACCTATTTTATTCCAAGGTCAGATCAAAGCAAATACAATAGAACAAATTCTTATCCAATTAAAGCATTCCGCAAAAGAAGGAGAGATTCCTGAAGGTGTAGTAGTGTACTATCATACATTTAGATCGTACACCAAACATACCATAATCTCCCCCAATGGAAAATGGTGCAAGGATTAACGACCATAAACAGGAATCTCGTACTTAGAAGCAATTGAACGTTCTCTAAGTCCAGTGGTTCCAATCTCACCAAGAACAATTCTTCGCATGGCTGGTCGGATGTCTCGACCGGTCACTGCGAACCGAGGCATTTTCTTGTTGAACTTGCGAATGTCAGCAAGAGCAGATTCTGACCCCTCGCCTTCTATAATTGCCCGAGCTGCATCTCTGGTGAGTTTGCCGCGACGTTCAGATATCTGAGTAGACAGACCGCGAAGACTACGCTCTGATGCCTGAGCGCGGGATACTTCATCAGCGTTAAACCCAAGAGCAATCATTGCGATCTCATCCGGACCGATCTCAGCGTCATCAAGAATCTTTTTACCTCTACCAGTCTTTAGCCCCTCAGTGGCTATGCGGTACGCTTTCAGGGTATCTCTTATAGGTTTAGGTGTGGCGGCCTCAAGACCTTTCATGAAGTTCCCTTTATTCACCATCTCGTCATATCCCTGAGCCCAACCCTGCCCAACTGAGAAGATAGGTCCAAGCTGACTGGCTGCCCACCATGCTGCTAAATTACGGCCATGGAGACCAGTAGGTGGTTCATTTTGAGCGCCATAGATATCAGCCAACCCAATCCTTCTAGACACGTCCGCTCCCAGCAATGTGGGTAAACCTTTAGCTGCTACATCTCCTGCCGTTTTCCCAAAATTCTCCTGGAGCCAGTTGGTGAACATCAGCTGATAATCTTCCGGCTCGTCTTCATCTCCAAGCACTGTGTTGAGAATTGCAAATATTGACTGAGAAAGAGGAAGTCCGAGTGATCCGGCCAATGCTCCGGTCATTCCCATGATCCCTACGAATTCTTTGGTAGCTGCCTTCTTTACCTCTGGAGTCTCACCTTTGATGGCATTTCGAAATAACAATGCCAACCGTATCCCTGTCATTATCCGGTAATGTTGGAACTGTAAAATTACCCGGGACATTCCTCCTTGAAGAGCAGCACCTTTACCTTCTTTAGAATAGGAGTATAGTGTATCATTAACTACATCCGCGACATCTGACATTGTTTCAAAGAAATTCTTACCTTGTTTCTCAGACAGCTCCATAGTAGAGAGTACTGTTGCTTTTCGAGATGTAAGCTCAGAGAGACTCATAGGAAGCATGGCCAGGTTGAATGCTCTGTTTCGAAGACTCTTAGGATCCTTTCCCCTAGTCAATTCATATGCCTCATGTGCTGCCGAAATGTCCAGCAGGTTACGAGCCATGGACTCTCTCAAAGTGAGCAGCTGTTTTTGGTAAGGAGAGAGGGATTTAATCTGCTGAAGTATCTGCTCGTCTGAATATAGGCGATCTCCTATTGCCTTACCTTCTGACTGTGGAGTAGTTCTATTCTCATCTGTGACAGTTGATCGAAGATTCTCATACACAAGATTTACTTCTGGATCAGAGAACATTGCATCCCTGGTAAATTTTCTAGTAAAAGACTCACCCACACCTTTAGCCATGGCTTTTGCTGCCTTGGCCGGACCATACTTTACCGCAAGTTTGGGGTATGTCAGTACTCCAAGCTGACTCATTTGAACCAGTGCGATAGAGGGAGATGTCATATAGTATGCAGTACCGAGTTTGCCGAGAGTAGATGCCACTGGTCCAACCGATACGGTTTTCAATGCTTGAATTCGTGCACGAAGGTCATTTAGAATATGTCGATCCATTGTGACATCGGCACCTTTTTCTGACTTCTTCGTCTTGATGTCTTCTGACAAGCTACCAATAACATCATCGATCTTTCTACCTTGCTCAGACCATGCAATGTTCGATGCATGCTTCTGCATATAATCAAGGTAACTCCGAAGCATATCCTCGGAGAACCCTTTAACATTTTTCCTTTGGATTGCATTCTTAAGAGAAGATGTCTCAGGCTGCCAGCGTAACCAAATCTGATTCATATCATTTATAGTTTCCTGGGCTCTTTGCTTGGCACTCTCTACAGCTTCAGGATCTGCCTGATCAACTTTAGCAAGATACTTCGACTCAACTGCGCTCGACAATTGACCCATTAACATCTGAGGGATGGCAACAGCACCTTTCGGCTGCTTATCCTTAAAATCTTCTTTTATAGAATCTGGAGATACACCCTCTTCAAGAGCAGTGTCCTTGGCAGCATTTCTCTCAGATACCGACGTAAAATGCTTGACTTGGCGAAATCCTTCTTTATCTGTGTACTCAAGAATAAAGTCACCGACACGAGCCAGCGGCCAGTACGCACCTTGAAGATTATTAAATGATGCATCGAACTGAGCCATTAAGTCTTTTCTCAGATCAGATCCCTCTGGAGACGTAGCCTCAATGTAGGCTAGAAGATTATTCCTCTCACGAATTCGAACGCTTGCAATATGCTCAACTATACCAATATAAGCATCTTTGAGCTTTTCTGATTTCAGATCTTTGTATGCTTTCTGTGCCTGAGCGTAGGCTTGTGTATAAGATAATCCGGTAGCTTCCTGCATCTTTGTAGCTACCCATGACTTCTGAGCATTTTTTAATCTGTTACCAAGAGTACCTGTATTAGGTACCCAGTCCTGATTGTAAATATCTTCCCATGGTGTCATCCTATTAAATGAAGCTATGGCTGCCGCTCTGTTAAATGTATCCACCCCTACACTTGCTTTAGCAGCAGTCTCAACTATATCATGTTTAACTGCTGAGGTATCGACAATCTCTGTTTTAGCTGCCACCACTTCATCTAAATATCTGGCGAAATCTTTAATCTGATGGATGGTTTTACCAAACATCTGCACCAGTGTATTGAGTGGAGTTACAGATAACCACTTCGGTGCATGCTGTACATAAAGATCGTGTAGCTTTGATTTAGGATCTGATAAAGCAGCTGCTGCCTTTACCATTCTATCTTTTCCAGCCTTTAGGGTATCATCTACCGTGGCGAACAGTGCTTCAGGTTCTCCAGGTTGTGCAGCGGTATCTTCCTGCTGGGACCAAGCTTTTGTTCCCTGGCTAAAAAGTCTCGCTAAATCCGTTGTAGTGAATTTAGTTACAGGAATACCTAAACGTCGAAGAGCTAACTTTATCGCAGAGATAACTCTTTTAAATATAGAATGTTTTTGGTTTTTATCGTCCTGCATCCAATAGGCCAGAGCTTCTTCTAGCACCCTGGCTGGTGGGTTTACCTTGGCTGCTCTGGTAAAAGCATCTCTGACAGTCTGATCACTTCCGGCCAACAATCCGAAATCTTCAAATATTTTATCTTTTACATCTACGAAAACTTTGTCTTCTCGCAAAAGAGCATGTGCTATTTCATGTCGGAGAAATGTTTCTACATTGGCTTCTGTAAGATTATCTTCGACCAGCATCAATTTTTTTAATTTTGGTATGTACGTCCCAACTACCCTATCTGCCCCTTTCTTTGGTGCTTTGACTATATCATATAAATCAGTGGTGGATTGTACCAAACCTATTTTACCTCTACGGATTAGGTTATCATACCCCTTTCCTAGATAACCTCTAGCCAGTGTGTCTATCCTATCTCTTGATATTTTTGATCTATCTACTCCGGGTTCTGGTGTGGTTGCTGCAAAGAGAGTAGTGATATCTTCCTCATCAGCAACAGTGCCCTTGGGAGGTATAACATCTACCGGTTTAGTTGGTATTACTTCTCCAGCTGCAGGGGCAACTCTCTCAGGAACTACAGCTGCAGGGGCAACTCCCTCAGGAACTACAGCTGCAGGGGCAACTCTCTCAGGAACTACAGCTGCAGGGGCTTCAGCAATCGACTCTTTTTCGATAACATCTCTTGCTATGTTCTTAATTGTATTTGGATTTACTTGTACAGAAGCTCGTGCAATGTTTGTGGGTTTTATTCCTAATATCTTCTGTGTCTGGTCTAAAACCTTATCCGTTAATCCGGCTGCTTCTATAGCTTTTATAAATCCTGGAAATGATCTATTTATATTCTTGTCGAAATAGTTATATACTTTTTCATGCTCGGCAGATATCTCTGGAGCTTTCGTAGCTGTAACTTCTACAGCCTCCTTGGTACCTACTTGATATTTAGCTTGAGGATTCCTTTTCTGCATTCTTTCAACAGCACCGGTGACAGTCTCTCTAGACCCAGCCCACTCGCCTACCTGCTTCTTCCCATCTTTATCTATCCACTCAACTCTATATTGAGTACTGGGTTTGGCTACTGCTTTGGGTGCTACAATGTCTTGCAGCGTTCCTGACGCAGGTGCAGGGGCTACTTCTTCAGCGGCGACCGGGGCTACTTCTTCAGCGGCGACCGGGGCTACTTCTTCAGCGGCGACCGTGGCTACTTCTTCAGCGGCGACCGTGGCTACTTCTTTGGGTGTGAGCACAGCATTTTTCTTTAACCAGCTAACTGCTGCAGCATCTGATTTACCTTCAATAGCTGTCAGCATATCCTGTTTCGTCATACCTTCAGGAGCTGTGTAGCGATATTCTGCTCCTCTGATGCTATAATCTATGGCATCCGGCGCAGTAGGATCTTCAGGAAGTTTTTCAAAAATCTTTTTATATGGGCGCTCTTCTGGTATATCAGCTTCTACAGGTTTTTCTTCTGGAATTATATCGTCGATATTGTCTCCAGCGGCTATTGTTTTAGATATGATATCTACCGGCGCAGTAATAGTAGTCGGACCTGCTTCTGTCTCTCTGATGACAGTTGCCATACCATCTACTACTTTTACTTTCGAATCTGGGATAATATTCGCGAGTAGTTGTTCTGAAGCACGATCTATATCTGTTTCAGCTGGAGCACCTCTACCAGGTAAAACATTAGCGCCGGCACCCATTGCAAATCCAGCCAATGCCCCTTCGACAGCCTGCCTATTTACACCTTCCCATAGAGGTTTACCATCTGCATAATTTTGAAACACTGCCTCTTGAGCACTTTGAGGTAATTCTTGAAGAATACTTTCAGATACAGCACCACCTGCTATCCTCTTAACTGTACCAAGTACACCTTTTCCAAGAGATAATTCTTTCCGTATGGCGGTATTAAATCCTTTCACCATCAAAGTTTCAGCTGTCTCAAGACCTAACTTTTGTGCGACTCGTCCGGCACCTGCACCTATGGCTGCGGTAATTATGCCAGAACTTAAAGCAGCAATTGCATTCTTGCGTTGATCTTCTCCTTGTGATAAGCTCATCGCCTGCCCAGCCTGAACAGCGCCCTCTCCAATACCGGCAGCAATAGGAGATGCCAATTTCTCCCCAACAGCCCTTTCTAAAAATCCAGCACCTTTAGTTGCAACCCCTCGACCTGCAGCACTCGTAGCTACTCGACCTGCAGTCATAAGTCCTCTACCGACCAGACCTCCGGCTACCATAGAAGGGACTGACTCAGCTATCTGACCTGCAATATATTCTGGATGTTTAAGATATTCTGATGCCACATCCAACCCGGTCTTACTAGGATCTTCCCATACCTGCCCAACAGCTCGTTGTGATTCCTGATACCCAGGAGAGTATTCCTTAGCTGCTTCTTCTGACCACTTACCAGGACGAAACCCGGTCTTCTCACCTACGAATTCGGCAGTTTTCGTGAACGGTCGCATGCCCTGAAATAATGCTGTAGGTATATCTGCCAAACCTGCAACCGCGCCAGGTAGTCCAAGTACGCCTCTTTTTAAAGACGTAGCAATATCTCCTGCAAAACCTTTATTTTGGTCAGGTCTACGCAAACCTCTACCTATAGGCTCGGCACGTACCGGCTCAGGACTTACAAGATCGCTTAGCGTACTTGTCTGCTCGGGTTGTTTTTCGTCAGTAATAAGGTCGGAGAAAGCTGGCATTGGTTTAGTTCCTTACTTATTAATATCTTTGATATAGGTCATTACTTCATCAGCAGTTACATCTGTCCTACCAGCGAAATGCTTTTCTACTATTTTTTGTTTGGCATCAGACATTTTTGCATATTCTGCTCTTAAAGATGCCACTGGTGATGTATCAACAGCTGCTCTTCTACCTTCGGTAGGATCAATAGTCTCCTGAGTTTCTGGATTATAGAGCATTTGTTTCTTAGCCATGATTGGCTCATTCAATGCATTGAATTCACCTGTCGGTACGTCTACATTTACTTTGATCAAGTTGGCCTGCTCAGCAGACCTGGTGGCCGCAGCTGTTTGCGCTGATCTCAAACCTCTACGTGAACCTCCCTCCAAAGGAGCTTCTTGAGCTTGTGCTTCAAACAAACCAGCTTGTGCAACGTCTTTAGGTACTCCTCCTACAGAGGCCTTCCATAGCTCATTTCTCTTTGAATAACTACTAAGAAGTGCATTATTGTAATCAGCAATCCCGGCATTGGCTACAGCCATCTCAGGAGCTCCACCTTCAAAGATGCTCGGATCTACATACGGCTCTCTCAAAGCAGGAGGATTGTCGCTTCCACTGATGACCTCGGTAGTAATTTTCCTCCCAGTAACTGGCTCAACCATAGTCACAAATTTTTTACTGGGACTTGCCCATCTGATCCCAGTTTCTGGCTCAGCTGTCACAGCAGCATCTGTAGGCTGTACATCCCTAATTCCCCCAGGTACTTCACCAGTAGGTAATACTTCTGGGGCAGTTATAGGTCCTGCCTGTGGTAGCCCTGTCTGTGGTAGCCCTGTCTGTGGTAGTTCTGGTTGTATGCCAGAGACAGGGGCTGCTCTCAGGCCGGTAGCCATTGACTGATCAGGCATAGTAGGAGTAACAAGATCGGGCTTACTAGCCTCAAATGCCTGAGTAGTCAAAGGGCGCACATCAAACCCTGGTCCTTGCGGTCTGCCTGTGAAACCTCTAAATGCTTCACCTACACCAAAACCTACGGCCCTACTAGGTAATGTCAGTGCATCCATTGTAGCACTACCTGCAGGCCTTATCACATTCTGCCCGAATTCTCTAACCCCTTTACCAAATCTAAAAGGTAAACTTTCTTGCTCCAAATCTTTAATCTTTGCGCGTTCTTCGAGTGCCATGTGTCACCTCCTCATATACTTGTACCATATCACAAATATTATCTGCTGTCTATTTTACGATGGGTTGTAATTGTAGTTATAATTCCAGCGATGACCCGTATCGTAGCTATTTCTATCGATTGCATTATATGTTCTACTGCTGGAATATGCATCAGATAAATTACCACTAAAGCCGATCTGAGCAGACGCCGATACACTTGTAAGAGCACTAGCTACCTTCTGAGCCTGGATATTCGCTGCAGCCTTTAAGGCTTCAACATTTATGTCTTGCAATGCCGTAGCTGCTCTCAGGTTAACATCCATCTCTTTAATAGCTAACTCAGCTTCAGCAGCTATTTCGCTAATCTGTGCCCTGTATGAATCTACTTTGTTTTTCAGATAATCGGTTTCTCTTTTTACTTCAGCCGTATACCCCCCGATTTGGGCAGTATATACTTTAGCATTTACATCTTCTTTCCCAATTTCATACTGAGTATCTGCTTGGTATAAATTGGTGGCTGAAGCGAGTAAAGCCATCTTATCTTTATTCCCTTCTACCAACGCTTGCATCTCATTAAGATTTATGTCTGCAGCAGTCTTAGCAGCTTGTACCTCAGAGGAAAACGCGCTGACCTGGTTACCGTATAAATCTACCTTAGCCGCTTCCCCGGCAATAGTGGATTGGTAAAGGTTATACTTCGCAGTCACACCATTAATCCGTGCAATTACTGCATCCAGTCTGGCTCTGAAAACACTTACTTTTGATTCGTCTACGGCTAACTGAGTCCTGACTCCCTCAAGTTGTGCAGTATAAAGATCAATCAGTGTCTGAATAGCTCTAACACGTTGGGTATATATTTCTACCTTCTGTGCTTGCAGATCACCGTGAATCTTGGCTCCTTCCATCTGAGCTCGGTAGATCTCAACTTTAGAAAGTTCGGCGCGGATACGGCTCTCGAAAACTTGTGCTGAAGCTTTGTAACCTTCAAGCTGTGCATTAAATGCTCCAACCTTTATATTAAAAGCATCGATTACAGATTGAACTCTTGCTTTCGCCACCTCGAAAGCTCTGTTGTTTATTTGGTTGGTAAAATCCATTAACTGTTTTTCATCTACCAGACCGCTAGTTATTGCAAACTGTGTGTTATTTTGAGCAAGATCTGCTTGTTTATATGCTACATCTCGGTTAAGATCTAACTTATTTCTGCCCGACTCAGCTAATACCTCTTGTAAGGATCCAGACAGAATACCGTCCGGCATGTCATTGTTCCACGCTGCCCAATTATTTAGTACTTGCTGGTACGCTTTATTTTCCTCAATATTTAAACGTGAGAGCGCTCTATCCCATATATCTTGCTCAACAGATGGGTCAAGGCCGGTACCTCCGTTTACTACATCATTATACAATTTAGTTTTAATTGCATCAGCTAGATCTGACTGATAAGTCACATCATTATATACAAACATTGGCTCCGGGGGAGTCAAATCGGCGACCGGCAAAGTACCGGTGAAAGAAAGTGTCTCTATCTCTGGTACGGCCGGAAGTACAATATCCTCAAGTACAGGTTCAGTTGGCAATGTTATATCTGGAGAAGTCGGAAGTACCTTATCTGTTATCGTAGGAACGTCGTCAGGAATATCTGGGATAGCATCATCTGGAGCATCTCCTATGTTTACTGCTGGAGGTTGTGCTTCAAGCGTTGGGATAGTAGTAGGATCTAAAACAATATCAGCGAGATCGAGTAACCCTCTAAGTGCAGATATATCTGGAAATTCTACCGGCTGCATATCGCTTTCGTATGGAGCTATAGGATCGGGTATAGGAGCATCTCCAATATTAGGAGGAGATACATCCCCAAACCCAAGATCTAAATTTTCCAACGGGACAGAAAAATCCCAGGATGCTAACTCATCTAAAGCTGCTGTTGATTCGCTATCGTACTCATTTACCAAATCAGTTGACATGCCGAAACGTGCTTCTACTAACTGACCAGCAAGAGCTGGATCTGGTAATTGTCTTTCCGGACTAAACGGATCAGTGAGTCCCATACTATATCTCCTTTAGAAGTCTGTAACTTCCCTCTCTGTTTTGTATTTAATAAGTCCCAAGAATATTCTCCCTCCAAATGTTATTGTATCATCTATTCCTGGTACATTGGGAATAATATGGTAACTACTTCCAGCTTCTGGAATAAACATCGTCGTTGCCAACACATTATCTGAGTTTGGTCCTACGTAGTAATAATCCCATCTTGTATACTGACCATCTTCCCATACACGTGCTGCCATAATCCCTGTAACAGATGCAATACTATCAGTATTGTAGTACCTCATATCCCTTTGATAAAATCTTGGGGAAGTGCTTCCTGTTTTATTCCTTAGAGAAAATACTAAATTATCTATCTTATAATAATCACAATACGTTGTTGTCTCTACTGCAGGATCTACCACGTAAGGAGGAAAAGATTCGGCACATGGGAGAAATTCCCTTTTTCCATGCTCTGCCCATGAGGTCTCTGTGGTTCTATAGCATGCCGAAAAATTAGCTATATTGCTGCGTTCTGCTCGAATTGAGTATTGGGCAGACCATGGAGAAGATGATGTGCCGGAAATAGATTTTGTTTGCTCATCTCCATCACTTAACGGAGAAGTAGTAGGATCTTTAAAAAAATCATCTTCAGGGAGCATCACAAACGGATGGTCAGCACTCGCCTCAATAACATCAGCTTCTGTTATAGGATCTCCTCCTGACCATATTGAAAATCTTACATATGTCCTATCTCTCTCAGTATCTATATATCTATAGTATTCAGGTATATTTAACCTTCCATCAAAAACTGACAAATAAGAATCTGTATTATCTTGGATCGTACCTGTGTAGGAATCTTTGAATCCTCCACCATCATCTCCGCACATCCATATATCATAGCCTATATAGCTGTAATCTCTATCGTATGAAATAGAATCCACCCACATATATTCCTCTGGGCGGTCGCCATCGTAATCAGGAACTTCGCCTGTTTGTGCAATATAATATAGTTCTGGAAGATTGACACTATTATTAATAGGAGCTTCTCCTACTGATATTAAATCATTATCTATCTCTCTTTCTATATTGTCATTAAATACGTCAGAGGATAGCTCAAAATTATTCGGAAAATGGTAATAAGGTCCTTCGAATGTTCCAGATAAACAAGCAACCCAATGTGTACCATCAATGCTTCTAATTATAGGTACAATTTGCGCAACATCTTCAATAACTTTTTCTGGTTGTTTCTTTTTCTTTAGTACTATACCTTCCGGAACATCAACTATAACAGTCTCTGTTCCATGAACAGTCTGCATATTAATGGTACCTATAAATTGCCCAGACTCGTCGAAAAATTTTACTTTGTTTACATTGATATGTAAATTTTGAAATTCGTTGTTGTGTCTAAAATCTTCGAGCAATCTATCTACGTGTGTGAGTGCTAATTTACTGGCACTGGTTTTGTCACCTTTTAACTCTACACTCGTTGTCCTTGCCATCACCACGCTCGTCTTTTATATTTTACTACAGCAAGTGCGAGATAGTCGAGAGAGAAGTCAGACCCGTCCACATTAGCTACACGTACCTTCCAGTACCTGGCCTTGCCGTACCTGTATTTTTTCAATGTCTGCATGCCGTCTTGTTGTACCTGTCCAGGCCGCACAGTATCTAAAATGAAAGATCTGGCTCTGTCATCATTTTCATCTCCGTACAAAGTAATTTCCATTTCTCCATCTGACTCGTATCCTATATCAAAAGCCTCAATACTCTTTTGCTGACGATTTCCAAAATCATGCAAAGGTGTATCTATCCAAGCTGATATATCAGTACCATCGTCAGTATCCCCACCTTCCTCAAATACACCAGTCGGTCCGAAGAATAGTAGTTTTCCGTTGAACGTAGCTACTGATTCAAACGGTATATACAAATACTGACTGGGCGCGTTGTTCATCACATTAAGCGCCATTGTGAGACTATCGCTCATGACGGCCTCCTGAATTTTAAAATTATATTTGCTAATTGTGCCGCAGTAGCAGTATCGAATCTATCAACCTGGCTACCTTCTAGGTATGACCTAATTCTAGATAGATCAACAACTAAATTACCTGTTATATCTTCATATGAGCTAAACACTGCTTGAACTGTTGTTAGATCTACATCCAGTACACCAACTTCACCAGTAAATGCATCAAACACACATCTCACTGGAAGCATCTCAGAAATTAGATCGCTGATAATTTGTTGTTTCGATGTGAATGATGTACGAATAATAGGTAGTGCTACAGTTAGTTGACCAAGAGTTTGTACATCTCCTTCGAATAGTGTACTAACTGTTGGCAATGCTGTAATAAGTCTAGCTACCCTACCTGTAGTCCCGGAGAACAAAATAGTAGGTACAGGTATTTCTTGAATCAGATTGGATCCACTACCAAAGATATAAGAAAAATTGGGTAAATTGGTATCCAGCGATGTAGTAGAACCTATTAAAGCAGTAAATACTGTATCTACGGCAGGTAAATCTACGAGGATACCAGAGTTACCTGATAACAATGCATCAAATGTTGGTAAATTTGCAGACAGTGTAGAAGTTAAACCAACAAAGCAGTTAAAAACTACGTTAGGTAGAGTAACTTCAAGAGACATGTTAGTCCCTTGTGCTAACATATCTGCAGAAATATTTGGAAGTGTTACTACTAAACTGGCAGGTACTTCAAAAGACGCAACTACAGCTGGGAGCTGTACATCCAGTATAGGGAATGTTCCTCCAGAAAAAGTTATTTTTGGTAAGGATACAGAAAGTTCAGCTGTCATACCATTCCTCTAACTGGTCAGCCTCCCGGAAAACCAGGAGGCTTTGTGTTTTACGATGAGGCAGGGAGCGTAATGGATCCGCTATCAACAGTAGTGGTAGCTCCGACGGCTACAGTTAGGCTGGACATTCTCAGTTCTCCAGAGCCTACCCCACAAACCCCGTCAAACCTTTCTGCTGTAGATGATGCGCCGGTGATATATGCGTTAGAGTAGTATCTGAACCATCCTGCAGTACCGGCAGCCAGGCCTACACCGCTCCATGTCTCGCCGGACTCTTTAGATGCTATACCAGAAGCTGCAGTAGCGAGATTAAGGCCGTTGGTTGGCGATCCAGGAGTGAATGCTCCACTAGATAGTGTTATTCTTAGAAGCTTGGTGCCTGACTCTGCAAGATCAGAAGTGGCTGGCTGTGTGCCTGTATATACTTCGATAACACCATCTCGCAGCATCTCGTCCAATGACCCGCCACCGGCACCAGCACCGATAATAACCTGATCACCTGCAACCTCAGCTACCAAGGATCCTGCAGGAATTTCCAGGTAACCAGCGGCGACAGCTGACACTTTAACATTGGACACATTATTCGTCGTAGATCCTGCTACGGAAATATAATCCCCAACTTGATATCCTGCGGTAACAAGACCATTATCTGAATCAGTGATCCGGTCCGTGCCTCCTGCTCCCGAACCGTCCTCAAAAGCATATGTAATTCCTGTGATCAGTCTTATAGGATAGCTATTTTTTGTCAGCATCCCATTGCGAATACCAGTAGACAATTCAGTGGTCATGTTTTTCTCCTTATGGTTCAATGAGTACTAAATAACGGTTACCCGCCATGGTTGCGCTTGCGTATCGTCCGGATGGGAATGTGAGTTTGTTATATGTAAGGTTATTAAAAGATCCATCTTCCTCACAAGCACAGATCCCTTGAGGTGTGGTTATAAGTAATGATCTATTTCCTACACCTCTCTTCTCTCCAGGACACCATACATCAGATCCTTCCAAAACACCATAGTCTGCTTTTGGTTCTCTTCTAACCTCTTCCCACTTAGTTCCCCTGTAAAATATCAACTGAGTCGATGTACCTACCCACAAACCTTGTGTAGTTGGTTGCAGCATGGTGATTGTATTAGGGACTAGTCTGTGATTATTGAACAGGTCAAATACTCCGTAGAATGAAGGCTCAGATGCGAAAATCGTATTACCTGTTGCAACTAATAATCGACCAGCAAACCATCCGACGATATGACATTTTGGCGGGTCTGAATAAACACTCACACTGCCTTCAGGGGCAGTATAATTCCCTTTCTCCCATACATTGTCCTGTCCTTTTAGGATGTAACCTTTCTCATTCTCGTTGGTATAGTAAATTCGATCAGCTATAGGAAAATACCTCATCCTCGCATTTTCAGTTAGATCTGATCTCAAAGCAACAACAGTATAATCTGGTTTCATCTTATACAAAATTGTGCCACTTACAAATAGGCATACTTCACCATGCACGAACCCGTGGGCTGCTGCATTGACATTTTTTAAAGTTCTTCCAAGTCTGCGACTACTTCTGCCAGACTTGTCTATATCTACATTTACTGCCTGAGATAACTCAGTTACACCGCTCTTTAAATCGTAGGACAGCCTTGCGGGATCAACAGTATTGTTGAGTCCTTCAGTCGCTGTAAGTATTGATGTAAACCTTGCTTTAGCCATCTCTACGTCCTATACGCCGGATCTGTCCCGATACGAACTTCTATGTTCTGGTATCTTTTTAAAGCTTTCTTTCCGTCTTTAACATACCCTCTGAACAAGTCACGATGTTTCCCAGCATCTATTGGATCCTCTTGCTCCATATCATGTTGTGAGAATGCTTTGAATGCGGCCCATTCGATACATGCTCTTTGGAACCTACCAGGAATTTCTGGATCATTCCCGTCCTCAGCAAGATCGTTTTGGCTGTATCTCCATACTTGAAGGAGTAATGTGTCACCATTCTCATCTGATGTAGGAGTAGGGTACAATTTTATAAACCCAGTCTCCCGATCAGTATCCCAGTGAGTTGGTACACCTGAGATACCTTCTCCATAGTAAATATCTCCCGTAGGAATCTTTACCAACTTCTGCGTACCATTCCAAATATCCATTATCTGGATGATTCTATCAGGGATAGCATACACGGCAACATCGGTCTGGAGAGTTAGTGTGAAGTTAGATATATCTTTAAAATATCCAGTCTTCTCACAAAACTTATCCTGCCCTTCTGCGAGATATCCCCATAGCGTAGTCTCTCGCCATATACCATCGACAGTGGAGTCATTGAGTACCTCCAATAACTCCACCATCATCCTTGCGCGGTTCATGCGAAATATTTCCCGGCTTTGACCAATCTCCAAGGAATGGATGATCTGTCTTGCCTATCCATGATCATTTTACCAGTGATAGGGTCTGGTCGCTGTACAAAATGGGCGGATACTGCAGTCTGCAGCACTCTTACAATGGAAGGTGCTACTTTAACTTCAACGCCTCTCTGTATCTGACATTCTCTGCTAAAAGGAGACCCGTCTCGCATGGTCCCGTGAGCAGCGACATATTCGTAGTTTGGCTTTTCATTCTCCATATCAATGATAATGGTAGGCCAATTATCCTTATCCCTTTCAGGGTCAATCTCAGTTATCGGCGAACTTCTCTGTTCAACGAGAGACGCGCTCAGTAAATCATTGTCTTTTGTAGAAATCCCTTCTACTGCAAATTCGTCGTTCATAATATTCTCCTTATTCTTTTGCGGCTTTTTTAAATGCATCGTCGAATTCATCTTCCGATGAAAAAGACTCATCCATCAGAGGCATAATTTCCCGAATTATTTTTGCTACTTCATCAATATCGTCTGCTATGTATTGCTTTTCAGAAGAGCCATGACATATTGGCATATCACTATCTTTTGCATCTTTACGTTTAATCGGCACCCTACACTCGACAACATAACCATTTTCTGCCTTACCTACTTCTAACATACGTTTCATATACATTATTGGGCTCCTACTAATACGACATTCATAGATATTTCGTCTAGCACCATGTCGGCTGTGTTAGTCTCATTCCATCCCCATACTTCTAGTGTATCATCTACAGCCAGTTCTACAAGGCCTGTCAGTACTATTGATGCATAGTCTCCCCCACCACCTGCAAAATCATGATGAGCATGTAAGTTTGTAAGCTCAGTAGCTCCGTTATTCTTAAAAGCAGAAAAGCCTCCAGTAAAAGTCAGCCCTGCACCGCTCGATACCGCCATAGCTATATCGACTTTGTAAACTCCAGCAACTCCTATAGTAACATGATCATTAGTATGGTCTGGTGTCACAGATGCGCTACTTGGTCCGTTCTCTGCAAACGCTGTAACCTGGACTTTATTTACTTTGCCTGCTGTAGTTATACTTAAAGTAGATGCTACATCATGTCCATGTATACAGCCATACGCAAGACCGCCACCATTTGCAAAATTTACCTCGCCGGTAGGTTTGACTCTGACTCTCTCGGTGGTAGTATTTTCTGTAGCTTTTGCAGTCGCAATTACAACTGCAGTCGGTGAGTCATTTTCACCTGGAGTCCCGTCTATGACAAAAGAGAGTTGTGCACCTATATTGTGATCCACTCCATCATATGGGAGTGCTGTCATTCTACCGATAACTGTGCCATCAGTTACAGCAGTAGGTGCGTCATGCGTCCCCTTCGATCTAAAAAGAGTAAACTCAGTTCCGGCAGCAGACGAATTCCCGTGGTTGTGGATAGAAAGTCCGGCTGGTGCAGATCCTCCTTCTGAATGTACCTCGAATACAGAATTAACTTCAACACCGTTAATGGTGTGAACGTTCTCCCCTTCACCTATTTGTGCGGTACCATCAGCATGTACATGGAATTTGCTAACACCATTTACCTGCAGATTGAGAAGTAGTTGTGCACCAGATCCTGTAGCAGTTTGTGTTCGGTTGATCAATAAGTCCGTATTTGCTGCATCTCCAGAAGCCTGGTTATATGTAGGAAGAATAGCGACTGCAGCACTTTGTCCAGTAATATTCGAGTATGTACCTTTGGATATCTCTACTGCATTGTCAGCAAGAGAGAAGTCTCTTGTCTGGAGAATTAACGACGCGTTATTAGAAAATGAGCTGATAGTGCCGAAAGCCAGATTGCTTCCATTGTTGTACCCTACAATTTCGTGTACCGTTATCCGTATCGCACTAAATTCTCTATCTCTCATTTATGCCACCTTTTTTATATAGGGCTAGATCGAAGAGAGGAAGTCCCCCTCCTCTCCTCTGGCTAGACTTATAATTACAATGCTCCAAGATTTAACCAGGTTAGAGTGATTACTCCAGTGAACGCTGCAGTTCCTGCAGTGTGGGTTGCATCGTCATCAATGACAAAATTAAGGAATACATCCTTTGCTGTGCCGGTTCCATCAAACCACCTGGCACCACTCTCAGTTAAAGCAGTGGCTACTGGTACAGCTGATACTACACCTATCTTATCAGCTGCTCCTGCTGACACGGCTACCGATGGAATTATATCAGCTTCAGTTCCTGTCAAAGTGGCACCTGTGGTTGCTGTGGCAGTTCCTAGTGCTACATCTCCGTCCCAGTTATCAATGATGGTACCGGTTACCCCGGCAGTTAAAAGACCTGATACTACAGCTCCGACAGTTACGATAGCACCGAGAGGAAGATCATAGACTTTAACTCCTCCGTACTGAGCAACACCAGCATCGTCGGTGATCGTTATAGGAAGGGCTGTACATGTTAAGACCGTTTGATGTAAAAGACCACTGCCTTTTTCAGTCACCGCTACAGTAGTACCATTTTTAGCACCTACGCCTACCGTAGATGTCAGTACATTTCCCAGGGATCCGTCAGGGTTTATAGTTAATGCTGTATTGCCGCCATGGCTGGCAATAGTCTCCGCGACTAATCTCCTGGTTATAAGTTCTCTTACTCTCATAATTTCCTCCATCGGCAGGATTTTTATCCGCCTGGACAAAGTTTTATCTAAAGGCCGCCCATTGAACGGTATCAGCAGCAGTATCGCAGATATCGGTACCGAGCGTAAAACCGTTAGCAGTCAGCGTAATGCCGTTTGCTGCGTTGATGGATATTTGAGTGGTGTCATGGTTAGCAGTATCAAATGATGTTCCTGCAGTCATGGTATCGATATGTTCGTACCAGGTAAGATTCTCTTCACTGAATACTTTTACATATCGAGGTTTCCACCCAAGGGTAACAGTAGTTGCTACCGCCGGATTCGGTACTGTTACTGTACCTGTTTGGACATGTTGTTTATCACCCACGATATTTCTCCTTTTAATTTATAAGGGGATTGCTCCCCTTAATCATTTAATTATTTGCTATCTTCTACTTACAGCTCAGGAGCGGCGACTTCTATTCGTGCCATCCATGCCTGATTTAGAATAACACAAGCATACCATGTTTTCCAACCTACTGATCCTCTTTGTCCCAGAGGATCTCCACCCCGAGGTTTAGGATTAAGTACCATGGGAGTCATCGCATTCTCACCTTTCAACGGTACGTTTCCGAACGCATCTGGAGAAAGATAAAGAACCGGGTAAACATCAGCACTGGTGCCTGTGGTTGAAATCATCTCAGTTCCGGACCCTGACTTAAGACCACCACCGTCTGCCCACGCTTCGAAAACAGTAGACGTTAGATATCTGACATTCTCAATGGATCCAATCTCACTGGCATATGGAGAAGTGCTTCCATAATCTACCACATCCTTAAAGCCTGGAAGAGATCTCACAGTACTTTCTACGTCCGGATGGATAAGTCCGATGAAGGAGGGAAGTACAGACTCCGTATTAAAACTTGGGGAACTTGAGATTTTGGTAGTAAATGTTCTAGCAAGTTGGCGCTTCAGCCCACGCACTGCTTTGCGCTGCAGGTTAAGGGTAAGCGGTGTATTGACATCTGTCCTGGCAGATCCGTTGGCCCAGTAAACAGTGGTTCCTGCTTTCAAAATACCAAAAGCAATAGTTTCTACAGTCAACGCTGCCTGCTCTCCGATCATCGCGGAGTATTCTTTCAGAACCGGATCGGTGTGGACATTGGCAATCTTGTCTGTCAATGTGAGAAAATCGCCGTACTGTACCAAGGTAGCAGTATAGTCTGTGGTGGTAGGGGTACTTCCTGTAGGTGTGATTCCCTCAGTAAGCGCAGTAGTAGCTGCGCTTAACCTCTCGTACCGCCTGAACTTCTGCGTATCGGTATCATTTTTACCCAGCGGTCGGGATTGCCCAAACTGCTGAATAATTAAAAACGGTTGCCCACGTTTGAGCATTACGACTGCAGAGCTTGCAGCTACCGCCGGAGAGATATCTCCGTAAGTGGTTAGTGACATACTGTCCTCCTCTGGCTAGTTAGTGTTTACGCCTTGAGGCGTACCTTATTAAATGCCCTACTGTGCGGCAAATTGGTTGAAAGCTCCTCCGAAATCATTCGGATCTATTGCAGTTTGGCTAGATGTATGACGGCCTTTTACACCTTCTTGTTCAGCTAGTTTGTCTGCTAATTCTTTTTCCTTGGCATCAGCTATAACTTTGTCTGCTGCCGCCTTCCGTGCAACTTCTGCATCATCGACTGCTTGTGTGTTATTAGTTGCCTTTTTAAACACATTAAGCATCTCAACTATTTGCTGAGCAGATCCGTTGTCAAGTACATTATTATATGTAGCTTGAAGAATGTTTGGTTGCCCTTCAACCCATTTTTCTACATCTGGTAAGATTGTATGAGCATCTGGGTGCTTGGCAAGTATGTCAGCCTCGTGCTGATTCTTTGCTACCGTATGCGCGGCTGCTACTGCTGGGTTAATTCTCTGATCAAGTTGGGTAGTGAGCTCTCCGATTTTTGCAGCGAAAATATTCTCTGCCTTAGCAAGAGTAGTTCTCTGAATTACCTCAAAAACTTTGGCAACTTCTGGAAAGTTTTCTACTACATCGTCAATAAGAACCTGCTCCTCTTTGGTAGGTATCTCTCTAGCAGCAGCTTCACTGTTAGCAACTTTGGCAGCTTCATCTGCAGCAGCCTTGTCTGCAACAATCTTATCTGCAGCTGCTTTATCTGATACTGCTTTGTCTGCTATAGCCTTTATATCGGCGGCAGTTGGTGCTTCGGGAGCAGTAGGTGGATCAACTGGTGGATCAACTGGTGGATCAACTGGTGGATCAACTGGTGGATCAACTGGTGGATCAACTGGTGGATCAACTGGTGGATCAACTAGTGGATCAACTGGTGGATCAACTGGTGGATCAACTGGTGGATCAACTGGTGGATCAACTGGTGGATCAACTGGTGGATCAACTGGTGGATCAGCTGGTGGATCAGCTGGTACTTCTTTGTCACTGGCAGCAGCTTCGAATGCTATACCAAATGCATCGTTATCTAATTCAGTATTTTCTGTACTGTCTGTAATAGGTGTTGTAACTTCGTCAGCCATGGAATCCTCCTAGATTATGTATAGTATATCAAACATACAGATGTATCGTCAACTAAATATACGAGATAAATCTTTACATTCTTTGGCTCGACCTCTAGCCTCTGAATTTTCTGCACTTTCTAGTTTATCTCGATATTTATCCCTTCGTAAATTTATCAACTCAACAACGAGTCTTAATGCTTCAGATTGCTTATATACCTCAAGCTTTTTTATTATCTCACTCTTTCTATCTCCACTCGGTGACTCGCTCATATCGCAACTCCTGGTTGTTCTACCTGTGGATTTGCTACAGGAGACGCTCCGGTAGCAGTAGAGAGTAAGGTACGCAGATTTTCAAGTTGCATCTTATCCTCAGTAGATTTAGCATTGGACAAATTACTCTCTACGCGAGAAAGTATTTCTTTTATAGTAGCATCTGCAGTCGCCTGGAGAACTTGTGTATCCATCCGCTTGTTCTCTGCAGTAGCTACCATCCCTTCTGTCTTAGCAGTAGTCAGTCCTTGCTCTATCTGTACATCTTGTGACGCAGCATCTCTCATCCCTTTAATAACCTGATTCGCCTCGTCTTCAGGCATTACCCTGTCAGTAGGTAAGTCTCTTGACTCTAGACGATCTATCAACAGTCCGTATGTATCTATTATCGCTCTTTCTTCTTGTGATAACGTAGATACGAATTGATCAAGGGCTGCCCCTCGAACTTCTTTAGCTACCAGAGATATGTTACCTTTTGCTACTACCTGATAATCTCCTTTTAATTTTTCATTGGGATTA
>Ga0224498_10000059_pt1 | contig 24470 bp, 26 predicted proteins | sample SF_Jul11_sed_USG_5_FD_167971 | JGI IMG/M metagenome (GOLD analysis project Ga0224498, IMG submission 167971) | Sediment microbial communities from San Francisco Bay, California, United States - SF_Jul11_sed_USGS_21 | ecosystem: Environmental > Aquatic > Marine > Sediment | place: USA...
AAAAATCTTCTGATTTAGAAAAGCAACAACTCTCAGTTCTTTGTAGCTTACCTGGAATTGGAGAAAAATTTGCAGTTAGAATGCTTGAAAAATTTGGAACTCCTTTGAAGGTTTTTACTGCAACAACAGCTGAACTGGCAAAAGTGGAGGGTTTAGGTGATGTTCGAGCAAAGAAAATAAAAAAAATGTTAGAATCTAAAAACAAATCCCATAAAGAATCTAATCAAAAAACTTTGCATGATGCATGATACCATTAAATAAATTAAGAAATCTAGATTTTTTATGTTAGTTACATCTGATTGGCTCAAAGAACATCTCTCTGATTCTAATCTTATAATTTTGGATACACGTCCCAAACCAATGTTTCTTAATGGCCATCTTAAAAAATCTCAATCCATATCTATAGAACAAGTAATTCGTTTTGATCAGTATGGTTCAAACCTCGTAATTGAACAAGAAAAAGCTATTCATCTTTTCAATAACCTTGGAATTGATGAAAGCAAAACAGTTGTTTTAATTGGAAATTCTATGGATCCTTCTACTGCAAGAATTGCTTGGACCCTAATGTATTTTGGACATGAGAAAACTTTCTTACTTGATGCAAACGCATCTGATTTGCAAAAATACGGTTTTGAGCTAACCCATCAAATATTTTCTCCTGAACTAACTGAATTTTCTCCTAAAATAAATTCTGAAATCCGAATAGAATCTGATTTCATAAAAGATAATTTGAAAAATTTTGAAATTTTAGATGCTCGAAGCCCTCAAGAATTTATGGGCGGCCATCTTCCAAACTCAAAATTAATTCCTTTTACAGAAGGTATTAGTTATGATGGAAAATTATTTCATGACAAGGACTTTTTGAAGGCATTATTTTCACAAAATCAAATTTCAAAAGATAAAGAGATTGTCTGCTATTGTATGCATGGTCATAGAGCATCAAATTTATTTTTACAATTGAAGATGGCAAGATTTGATAAAGTAAAACTATATGATGGTTCATTCGTTGAGTGGTACGGAAAACGATTTCCCCTTGAGTAATTTTCTTTTTAATGGCGTTCCACACATTGGACACTCTTTTCCACTAGTGTGGTTAGTCCTACATCCTGGACAATAATGAACCCATTTTCCTATGTCTTCTATACCTTTAGTCATTATTGGTGATACTTTCAAGCCAAAATTCTTTGCTACGTTTGAAATCGCAAAATCATCACTAATTATTTCACCCTTCATTTCAATGCATAAAGCAATTATTGAAATGTCTTGCTTTGATAGCTGCTGAAAATCACCCGTATCTTTTGCTGCTTTTGTTGCAGCCTCTATTGATTCTTTATTTGGTTCTCTAATTTTCAATCTATTAGTTTCAAGCAGAGTCCCAAGGGCATCATGATTTTTCTTTATGTGTTTAATTTCATCATAAACAAGAGATGTAGTATAACAATCACTGGATGATCTAAATGGCACTCCTGCATAAAATGCACTAGCATCTAAAATTCTAAAATCCAAGTTTACTCATCTGTCTCAGTCCTCGTTTTTTCAATCTCACAAAGACTGCTGGTTTTTTGTATTTCTTGATAATTATTGGTTCTTCATATCCTGCAGATTTAACCACCTGAGCATCCATCACAATGTTGCAGTCATGAGAACAAATGATCTCAATCTTTTCATCTGGGACTACAATTGACTCAAGTCTATACACTGGTGCAACAGGAGTGATAATTAGAACATCCAGACTTTCATGCAAAATTGGTCCTCCTAGTGAGAACGAATGACCAGTAGAACCGCTGGGAGTGGCAATAATTACTCCATCCATTTTTTGTTTTACAGTATCGTTTTGGAATTTAATTTCAATTTCTGTAGTTTTAGTTAGGTTTGTTCTACTAATGTAGATTTCATTTAATGCAGGCGGAAATTCTTTTCCTCCACAGGATGCAACTACTCTTGTTCTTTTGTCCAAGAAAAATTTGTCTTTTAAAATTTGATTAATTGCTTCATCAAGTTCTTCTATTGTTATTTCTGATAAAATTCCTCTATTTCCCCCTACGTTAATTGTTAGAATTGGTGTTTCATTCTCTAGGTTTCTAAAAACTCGAAGAGTGGTTCCATCTCCTCCAAGGGTGATGACCAGATCTGGTTTTATCTCTTTTAATTCCTCTAGGGTTTCAATTTTTTCTGTTCCTTCTACCTCGATTGGAGAAATTGTATAGACTGTGGATTTTTTTGCTAAAAGCTTTTTTGCAACATTTTTCGCAGCCTGCTCTGAATCTTTTGAGCCCACTTTACTTACTACTGCAACTTTTTCAAGTTTCAAGCAGTTCTTCTGAATTCTATTTACTTAAAAATGATATTTTTGATGAATATGGGAAAAACAAATAAGTATGAATGCAAACCCGTAGGTATAATGAGTTACGCACATCCTGAAGTTTTAATAGATACTGAATGGGTATCACAAAACCCTCCTAATGAAAATAGAAAATTAGTGGAAGTAGATTATGATCCAGTAAATGGATATGAAAAAGGTCACATTAATGGTGCCAGCTTAATTTGGTGGAAACGTGACATTAATGATCCTGTTACTAGAGATATTATTAACAAAAAACAATTTGAAGCCTTAATGTCAAAAAATGGAATCACTCCCGAAACTGAAGTAATTCTTTATGGTGACTTTAACAATTGGTTTGCAGCATTTGTTTTTTGGGTTTTCAAATACTATGGACATAAAAATCTAAAGATTATGGATGGTGGAAGAAAAAAGTGGGAATTAGAAAACCGAGATTATACTACTGATCAACTACAAATACAATCAACAACATATGACGCACAACCTCCAGATGAAGGATTAAGAGCTTATCTGTTTGATGTCAGCAGAGCATTGGGTAAAGAAGATACAGTAATGGTTGATGTAAGATCCCCTGCTGAATTCTCAGGTGAAATTACTGCTCCACCAGAATATCCAATGGAGCATGCACAAAGAGGAGGACACATTCCTTCTGCAAACAACATTCCATGGGCAACCGCAGTCAATGATGCTGATGGAACATTCAAAGCAGTTGAAGAATTAAGACAAAATTACGAGCCAAAAGGTATTACTCCAGACAAGGATGTAATCTGTTATTGTAGAATTGGAGAAAGATCTTCTCACAGTTGGTTTGTTCTAAAATATCTACTTGGGTATTCCAAAGTTCGAAACTATGATGGTTCTTGGACTGAATGGGGTAACATGATAGGAAATCCTGTGGAAAAATAAATTGCTTTTAGACCTTCCTGTTCTTAAGAAAGGCTCTTTCTATTTTATCAAAGATGGTGAGACCGATTTTATCATGGAAGACAAAACCAAGAGAGGTCTTACTGTAAAAGAGACATCTGTTGATGTAAAACTAAACGTCAAAGCTGACAAGGGTATGATCCATGATATGGATGGAATTGGACATTGGGTTCCCATTAGATGGTACTTTTCCAAAGATTCTAACGATCTATCACAGGTTATGATTCATGCAGAAGCAATGGAAAAAAAATATACTACACTCAGGGAGCTAACTTGTCCTGATGATGATGCCTGATAACCTTTTTAAATAAAATGAAATTATAGAAATCAAATGTCATTACTTTTAAAAGATCGAGTATGGTCAATGGAGGCTCCAACTGCAAAACGTGGTGTTTATCCATTACATGGATTCAAACTCGGACTTTACAGGTTACCTATTAAACTAGAAGAACCAGCAGAACTAAAATCAGTTCACGACGGTCTCAAAAAGGCATTTGAAATGGATATGTATGCTGACAGAATTTTTGCAACATATCGCTGGAAAGAACAAAACATGAAGGATCCAGATGCAAAAGGCTACGAGGAAGTTGATTTATCTGTTACAGTAGAAATTGTTTCTGGGGAGGTAGTAGATATTATTTATCAAATTTTCCCAATTGAAAAATTTGGTGATCCCAACTGGGTTAAAGATTATAGAAAGAAAGCAGATCATTTTGCAAAAATGGTAATTGATACTATTTTACGTAACACTATCTTGGCCGACAAGATGATTTCTTACTTTGCAAAAACTGAAAAGATCTCTGAAGTTGCTGCCATTCAAAAACTTGAAGACCTTACCCCTCTGGCAAAAATTGTACTAGGTGCAAAACCAAAACCAATTGAAGCAACAGACGAAGAAGGTGAAGAAGATGAGGGTGAAATTGAAATTCCAGATGGTGCTAAACCAGGTCCAATTGATATTGATTATAAATCAAAAATGAAACCATCTGCAGCATATGAAGCTGCTGAACATACCATCAAAACTTGGGGCAGAAGAGGTACAAGTAATGGAATCATGGGAGTTTGGGGAGAATTTGTTTCAGTAGATTATGATATCTGTATTGCAGATGGTGGATGTATTGAAGCATGCCCCGTGGGTGTTTACGAGTGGTTTGATTCTCCGGGAAATCCTGGATCAGATAAGAAACCATTAATGTCAAAGGAACCTGATTGTATCTTCTGTCTTGCATGTGAAGGTGTTTGTCCACCACAGGCAATCAAGATCTTTGAGCAAAAATAGTTTAATTTCTCGCAAGTATAAATAGCGATTAGTAATTCTGAGAGACTAGGGATATGTCAGCTAATCCTTTCACTCAGTTTGTTTTTGATCTGTTTATTTTATCTGCTATTATAATTACTGCATATACTTGCAATTTTTACTATTTGGCATATCTTTCTCGAAAAAGAAAAGATGTTCTTTCAACTACTGATTTAGGAACTCCATCAGTTACAATTCAACTTCCAATATATAATGAAAAATATGTTGCAAAGAGACTCATTGATGCTGTTTGTAATTTGGATTATCCTAAAGAGAAAATGAGGATTATGGTATTAGATGATTCTGATGATGATACTGTTGAATTACTTGGAGAATCTGTTGATGATTACAAGAAGCAAGGGTTCCAAATTGAGCACGTAAGACGTGGAACTAGAAAAGGGTACAAGGCAGGTGCACTGAAATATGCTATGAAGACAACAAATACAGAACTTGTTGCAATCTTTGATGCTGACTTTATTCCTCCTACATGGTTTCTTAAAAGAGCAATTCCGCACTTTTCAAAATCAAATATTGGTCTTGTTCAATGCCGCTGGGGGCATGTAAATGAAAACTATTCAGCAATTACTCAAGCACAAGCACTTAGTCTTGACTTTCATTTTCTTATAGAACAAAAAGCCAAAAGCAATTCTCATTTATTCATGAATTTCAATGGTACTGCTGGAATTTGGAAGCGTGATTGTATTGAAGATGCTGGAGGTTGGCATACTGCTACACTAGTTGAAGACCTTGATCTAAGTTATAGAGCGCAAATGAAAGGATGGAAATGTGTGTTCCTACCTAACGTTGTAGTTGATGCAGAACTTCCTGTTCAGATGAATGCAGCTAAAAGACAACAATTCCGTTGGGCAAAAGGATCAATTCAATGTGCCATAAAATTACTTTCTGATATTGCCCTTAAACGCAAAGTTGCAGTTGAAGCAAAGATTCAGGCATTCATACAACTTACTCGTCATATAGTTTACCCATTAATGCTGATACAATTTTTGGCATTGCCTATTTTGTTAGCAGGACAAGTTAATCTCTATGTGGTTAGCTTTATTCCTGCGTTAACAATTGCTACATATCTTGCAATGGGACCTGGTGCTTATATCATGATTATGCAAAGTATGTATCACAAGTCATGGAAATCAAAAGCAAAGATTCTACCTACACTACTAGTGTATAATGCTGGTATGTCAGTAAATAATACAGTTGCAGTATTTGATGCAGTTCTTGGAAAGAAAAATGAATTTCTTAGAACTCCAAAATATGGAATCATTACAAAAGATGATGATTGGAGAAATAAGGCATACAATTTACCGTTTACACAGACTACTCTTTTGGAGATATTTTTTGGCGTATATGGCATAATGGGAATCTTTATTGCAATATTTTCAAATAATCCAATCTTTGTACCAATCATTGGACTGCAAGCAGTTGGATTCTTCTATATTGCCTACATGAGTCTGTCTCATACACGATTTAAAAGAAATAAATCAAGTAAGATGCGTCAAATGACCAAGAAGGAAAAGATGGCAAATATTATTTACAAACTTTCTATGGTCGGAATTGTTGGAATTATAATTTTCGGAGGATTTATGGCAATCAATGGCTATAACACTGACATTTATCCCCTTGATAGAATTAGGGGACATCTTGATGGTGTTGTAGGCTCTTCTGATCCTGTTGCATTACGTGCCCATTTATTGGCAATCCAGGCAGACTTGGATATTGCAATGGAGAATATCCATGAGACAACTGATGCAAACGGTGTAGTTATTTCCAAAAACCCTGTTTGGCTGTTCGCCACAGAATCAACGAATTTCCTTAGAATTCAAAGTGACGTAAATACTATGCTGGCAGGTGTTGAAAAAATCTCAGCGGTTCCAAAGGATAGCTCTGCATATCATACTGGAATGTTAGACATCAATGACAGAGCACTATCTTTGAGAACCAATATTATGGATGCCACGCCATACAAGTATGCCAGTGTTTCAAACATTATCTTTAGCACTATTTGGATTGCTGCAATTATAGGAATCTTTACTGCATTAAAAAGGAAGAAAGAACATCTCAAAGAAGCAGACGAACCAGGAATTTAAGAAATATTTAGATCCTTTCTAATTTGATCAACTGCTCTAATTCCATAAATATCTCTTATTTGCTGAATCCTTACAGATTCCTTTAACATGTCTCGTCCTATGGCATTTGTTAAAATTGAATAGACATCACTAAATCGAATCTCCCACTTGTCTGCACAATCTAAAATTTTACTTACCGCCCACTGTCTTACTTCATGAGGAAGTGGGATCTTCTCCCCAGACTCTATTGAAATTCTATCAAATAGATTAACCATGTCGGCAGTTTGTGATGCCATATTTTCTATAACTTTTGCATCTCCATACTTTGATTCTGCATTCATTCTGATGTTTGATTGATATTCTGAAAGCTTTAGCAGTGCCATCATTTCTTTTGATGAATCACTTGATGCCTTGTTTGCAACATTTTTGACTGCTTGCATCTCATCAAATAATTTTTCAGATTTTTTATGAAATTCTGCAGTAGATGTGTCTTGTCTTTTAATAATATCTGAGACTGAACCTATTTTTTGCTCAATACTATTTGTTTTATCAAACACATTTTGTTTGAAAGCAGAGAAATCTTCTTGGACTGATTTGAGTCCTTCTCCAACAAATGCTGTTGAATCTGCCCTTTGTGATAATGCTCCAATCTCAGTCTCGATTTTATCAATTTTTCCTGCAAGTTCCTTGATGGATTCTAAGCTCAGACTATCTACAGAATTAGCCTTTGATGATACTGCTTCAAACTGCTGTTTGAGGCCATCGATTACTCCTCCCAACGAATCAATTTTTGAGGCCTTTGATGATATGGCATCAATTGTGACCTTTATCGCATTTAATTCATCGTTAAGAGTTGAACTGGATGATACTCCCTCTGTAATTTTTCCAAGTTCTTGTTTTAGACTTTCAATAATTTGAGTTCCTGTCTCTAATTTTGTAGTTTTTCCTGAAACCTCTTCTATGCTGTCTTTTAGTTTATTAATTTCAGAACCAATTTCTAAAAATGAGTCTGTTTTTCCCGAGACCTTCCTGAGATCATCTCTTACCTCATCAATTCTCTGAGCAATTTTAATTATCATTTGAGAATTATTTTTGATTGATTCCATACTATCTTCTACTTGTTGAGATAGTCCTGTGGGCACTGATGCTTTTTGTGAATCAGAAATTTTGTTTATCTCTTCTTGTAATTTGGCAGTTTGGTTATTGATTTTGTTAACTAGATTGGACTGTGTTCTAACTTGACTTAATCCTGCGTATAGCTTTTGAGTGTCTTCTTCTATAATGTTGATCTGTTTTGATTGTTTTTGGATATACTCTAATGTTGATGATAATGTATCTATCATGCCTTTCATAGATACTAGGACCTTTTGGTTTTCACCAAAAATCTTTGTCATCGCTTTGATCTCTTTTTGCAATACTTTGTTAGAATCAGAAACTGATGCAACTTTCTTAAATAATACAGATGGACTTGGCTCCCTTTTTGTAATTTTTTTTGTCTTGGCTGTGGTTTTTTTCTTTGTAATTTTAGTAGCCATATGAATTAAATTAAAAATTTGATGATAAAAAAAGTTAGGTCTAAAATAAAAAATGTAAAGAGTTACTTGTTTACAACTTCTGGCTCATGAAGTAATTCATGAAAGGTCTTTTCAGCCAAACCATTTGCTGTATCAATGAACCCTCTTGTACAATATTCACATTGAATCATATAGTACGGTACCATACCGTACTATTAATAATCAGGTAATTACAACGTAACCAATTATGCAGTCAGATACCCCAGGTCATATCTCTACATTTTATTCAGCTGACCTAATCATCACTCTGCATTTAGATTAATGATTACTAGGCATAAAGAGATAATCATTATCATGAGCCTATTTTCAATTGTTCACTTTGCCTCTATTAATTTCTAAATTTTTATTGTGGAATCATTTTTAAATAAATTTGTTAAATGATAACATGCAAAATATTCCACTACAACTAGATTCAAGTGGAATTCAAAGCTCGCTTAACAATACTGTCAGCAGTTTAATTGAGCAGATTACCCCCGAACTTCCTCACACTACTTTTGTTACTGATTTAGCTTTTATCATGATTATTGGTGCTGTCGTTACACTTGCATTTTTTAAAATAAAACAACCATTGATAATTGGCTATCTATTTGCAGGAATGCTGATTGGTCCGCTTTCTCCCTTTTGGTCATGGGTTTTACCTGAAGGCGGTCCTTCTACTGATGTTTTAGAAGGTGTAGGAATTTTATCTGATATTACGGCATTGAATCTTTTTGCTGAAATTGGTGTTATTCTACTTCTTTTTGTAATTGGTATTGAATTCCCATATTCAAAAATCAAAAGTATTGGTAGAGTTGCAATTGGAGTTGGAACTATAGGGCTATTTTCTACATTAGGTGTCATATTTTATACTGCTAGTGCACTTGGGATGGAATTTATGGATGCATTGTTTATTGCAGCAGCATTATCAATATCAAGTACTGCAATTATTGTCAAGATTTTAGAGGAGATGGGAAGAATTAAACAAGAATCATCTATCCTAGTTTTAGGTATTTTAATTGTTGAAGATGTAATTGCGGTCATTTTGATCTCTTCATTACAATCAATTGCTTTGGTTGGAACAGTATCTATAGAATCTATTATTGTAGTAGTGATGGTTGCAATTATTCTTATTGTGGGGACCTTTACTGTTGGAACCCGTGTTATCCCACCACTAATTGATAGAGTTGCAGCAGCTGAACATCGTGAAATTTTATTACTTAGCGTTCTTGGTGTGTGCTTTGGATATGCCTTATTGGCAAACATTGTAGGATTATCTGTTGCAATTGGGGCATTTCTAGCAGGAGTACTTGTTGCAGAATCAAAGTCATCTGAAGTAGCAAAACTTCTCTCAAGCCCAATAAAAGATATGTTCGTAGCAATATTTTTTATTTCTGTAGGTGCCCTGATGGATGTATCTCAACTTGAAAATTATATCTTTGTAGCCATTGCCCTGATTGCAGTAGCTACTGGCATGAAGTTTGGGGGAAATCTGATTGGAAATGTCATATTTAGACAAAGACGTGGTAAGGCGCTACGTTCTGCATTTACCCTAGCTGCACCAAGAGGCGAATTCTCAATTGTAATTATAAAAGCTGGAATAGATATAGGTGCAGTTAGTGCATTTTTGTTCCCATTGATAGGCATAATCTCTATAATTACTGCATTTCTTTCTCCCTTTTTGATAAAGGCAGGCGATAAGATAATCCCTTCAATAGAAGAGAAAGAAAATGTCTGAAGAATTAAAGCGACTGCTAAAGCAAGTCCATGAAGACATCACTACTTTTAATTTTGATGGAAAAGAGACTCCGTGTATTGTTATTGAAGAAAAAAAATATGACGAGATGCTATCAAAAATTGCCGGACAATCTTTATCGATTAATACTGATCTAAATATACTGCAAGATGGACTAGGAAATGTCTTTGTTGAAGTTATCTTGATATTTTCAAAAGGAAATATAGTTGAAAAGTTTCTAGTCAATGCAAAAACTGATCTTGCCTTTTTTGAATCTCTTGCAAAGACTACTATGCTTGCTCTCTCTTCTCCAAAGTCTCATTACGGAAAAGACAATGTATTCATGATTCAGTTACCTCGCCCAGAAAAAGCTCAAGATGCCCTTGAAATAATTCAAAATGGATTAATGCCAAAAAATTAAAAATAAATGGTGCAGTTACCGGGATTTGAACCCGGGTCACGAACTTGGCAAGCTCGAATATTAACCAAACTGTACTATAACTGCAACAATCCTAGAGACTGAATTTGGATATTAAACTGTTTTTAACTATTTCAAATAATATTCATTATGGATGAAATTCTTCTAAAAAAGATGCAACAAAAAATCAAAGACACTATTTCAAACAAGGATGATATCAAACAATTACTTCAATTACTTTCAAATATTGATGATTCAGAATCCTTTGCCTTGGGTATTGTTGTAGGCAGAATTTACAACTCTTTTTACTATCAATCCAAAAGAATTCTTAATCGAGAACCAACTAGTGCAGAATTTGAAGAATTTTTAGAATTTATCAAAACCAAGAAATCAGATCTGGAAAATCTATGGTGATGGTTTATTCCAATCCATCACTGTGATTGTTGGCGTACCAGGTAATTTTACACATGCTCCCTTTAGCGCTTTTTTTGCTGCCACCAGGTGATCATTACCATTAACATATAACTCCATAATGCATTGACCTGCTCTGACTCTGGCACCCAAACTCGTAGCTTTACCCCATGCTCTTCTCATCCCTTCTGAAATTCTATCTGCACCTGCGGTTGCAATCTGTTTATTTTCTCTAAGCATATTGTGTGGGTAAATTCGAAGTCTGGAATAGTAACCTGTTTCTCCAGTTGTCTTCTCTAATGTCTTATTTGCTGCCAATCTGGTTGATTCTATTGCCATGTGCCTGATCTGAATTTTTTCATTGAGACTTAATTGAACACAATACTGATATGTTCCTCTTTTACCACCTTGAAATTTTGCAATCTTTATCTGTGGTTTGCCTTTGATGTACTGTTTTCTGGTAAAGACTTGTCCATTTCCTTCTCTATAATTGGCACCATGCATGATATCCTCAGATCAGAATGCCCATATTTTAACGGTTAGCCAAGACTTGTTCGTGCTTTCCAATGCTTATATGGAAATCATTTGGTTTTCTCTTTATCATGGAAGAAACTCCTTTGGTTAAAGGTGAGATAATTTCGGACCAAACTTGTATTTCTGATATGGACATGATCCATCAACTTGAGCAAAAGGGATATGGAGAAATTGAAAAAGAAAAATTATTCCTAAAACAATTTGAAACCCTATACTTGTTGTATTCTAGAATGCTAGTTCTAAAGAAAGGTAAAAAGCAGATTGGTTTTGATTCTTTTATGAGTATTTGTCAAAAAACTGATTCTGAAATTCTAACTAAATTTTTGATATATCGTGATTTAAGGAATCGAGGTTATGTTGTAAAGGATGGATTTGGATTTGGTTCGGACTTTAGAGTTTATGAAAGAGGTCATTTTGGTGAAAAGGGTGCAAAATTTCTAATCTTTGGTCTTAATGAAGGACAACAAGAAAAGATGGGAAATCTGCAAAAAAAGATTGAGGAGATTGCTCAGATGGGAAAAGAACCAATAATTGCAGTTATTGAGCGCCGCGGTGAGGTTATCTACTATAAAATCAATAGAATGAATTTCTATGAAAACAAGGCTAGATTAGAAGAATCATTTCAGCTTTAATCTTGCATTATCCATTCTGATGAATATTTTAAAAGATTATTCTCTTCAGCATACATAAAATCATAGACCTCGACATATTTTGTCTTGTTCTCCCAGAGGTCTTTAAAATCTTTCATCTTTCTTTCAACTCGTGATTTGTCATTCCAAGATGTAAATACATCTACAGATTCAAAATCCCTTGTTTGAGTAGAAAATGATTCGCTAGAAGTTCCAGTGAATGCAACTACCTGATCATCCCTATCTCTGAATATTCCGATTCTCTCTGAGAATGATTCTGCTACGTGTTCTGAATTAGGTATGGCAATCTTTAGTTCGATTTGGCCATGATTCACAATGTTTTGGAGTTTTTGAATTTTGACATCTTTGATTAATCTACTTTCAAAGGATTTTGTGTATTTTTCAGAAAAGAGTTTTGTAAGTAAATTAAGATCGGTGGTCTTGAATCTGTGACCTGTGACCATTCTCAGTTTTGCCTCGCCTCCTGCAAAATTATCAAATGCCATAGATATCGTAGCTAATGTATGAATTGATAAAAAGTCAACACACCTGTCATACTCTATACAATTACTTAGGCATGGAAAGAAGAATTCTGCTACAATATCATTTCTGTCTGAACGATACTCTTCTTTCAAATCAATTTCTCTTAGTCCCAACAATAACCAAAAATGATTTTGCTATTTAAAGAAACAATTTTGAAGTTTTCTTTAACACCTAAAATGCTCCCATCGGGCATTAGACTACTTGCGCCCATGCCCTGTAAAACATCTTCAACAACTTTGTACCCATGACTTCTTTTTTGTAAAGTCATGATACAAACAATGAACAATAATGTTATTTAACAATTATTGAATTACATGAAAAATTATTTTTTTAATTCTTTATGGATACTGATTTTGACTACTGATTAGTCATTGTTTTACAAGTACAAATTAGTAAATGATGTTATGTCACTGCCCTATAGGTATGCAATCTTAATTGTGTGTGCCGGGGGCGGGCTGATATTTGTAAGATTGAACGCCTCCTGATTTTTCTTATCAGTTGACATTTTTATCACATGTGTAATGTTGTATCTTAATGATAAAGTTTTCTTTATAATTTTTAGTTCAAATTTAGTTGGGAGAACAATGTGCATGGAGATATAGTTAGGAGATTAAAATTAACACCCACGTGGAAGTCGAAAAAATCATTGACGAATGTTGAGGGGTGAAAATATAAGACAAAATGTGAATCTGATTAATTCTTGAATTCCAATTTTGAAAAAGATGCATTTCTAAAACGTTTTCTAAAACAAAGAGAGAAAATAGAGTCTGAATTAGACAAAACAAAACCAAATACAGCAATTTGAATTCGTTATTAGCTAATTTGAGAATGAACCTTCATGCTTTTTGGAGGATTTATGAGAAATACCATGATTCGCTTAAATGTCACTTTGCACAATATCCTGTTGGTTGATCTGGCCTTCATTTGTTGTTGCAGCATCATGATATAAGATTCTACAAAAAGAAACTAATATGCCACCCATAGACTATTTCTGCACAATGATATCGATGACTTGCATACATACATTGTACAAACAATCATTATCTTGACTCATATCCTCTATTGCAAAATTTGCTTAAAAGCTTGATTATAATTACAATAGTAAATTGTTCTAAAAATCTTTCAATCTAATTAGGTGTGTTATTAGGCACAACTGATCAATTACCTGTTTTGGTATTATGCTACAACAATTTACGTATCTACATAGTAATTCAAAAAAACTTTACAATATTACAAAAGATGAGATGTCCAAATTGTGGAAACCAATCTAGCTGGAGAGATCCATCTTGCAACAAATGTGATAGTATCTTGCATCAAAAAAATCGTAAGACAAGGCATCTGATTGTAAATGCCATGAAATTAACGAGCAGTCTTGGAATGATGAAAAATCCAAAGAATGATCTTATGTAGAATGGCACAAATCTCTTTTATTTTTATTCATACTTTATTGATTATTGCTAAAAGTCGACTCTAAGACTATTATCTAAATTTGTTGATTTTATCATGGCATATTTTTTTAATTTTACCAGATCCTGCTTTTTCATGTATTTTGACGATTCATCTACGATGTTATTGATGATCTCTATTCCTTCTTTTGCACCTTTAGACAATCCCAATCTGTATAGTAATGGTAATTTGGCCATAGATTTATGATAGTTTGAATTAATTTTTACTTCTTTTGCAATAAATTTTTGAACGATCATGCTTAGATATTTTTCTAAATTATCTGTCATGTCTCTTTCTAACTTTGTATTTTTTTCTTTTAATGCCAATGCAAGAATTCCTTTAATTTTCAACAGTGCTTGATTGGTTTCTACTTCATCTAGTTTTTTAGGAGGTATTTTTACCTCAAAAATTTTTTCAGTAGTAGTTACAATATACTCTATAGCTTCTCTTCTACAGGACGTCTTTGTTTGCCCAAAAGGACAGTTGTCACAATTTGTAGTGTGATATCTAATTCCACTATCGCCAAAACTAGAATGAATAATTTTATTTTTATTTCGTAATTTCTTCATTATTCTAGAAACAGTTCCCTCATCTAGCGATAATAGTTGAGATATTTCAGTATTGGAATAAGATCCATCATCAATTAGTTTTAGCACATCTTCTTCTAGTTCTCCTGGAGAACGTCTGTACATCTCTTCAATGGCATCAGCTAAGTGGTGGCCAATGTATTTCTTATCAAGGTGGTTGATGGTTAGTCTTGAATTTTCAAATGATGCATCAAACCCTGATTTTATTTCTTCCTTTGTAATTTTCTTTAATGTTTTTTCTAAATTAGGTATTTTGAATCCATCTAATTGTTTTTTGATATCTGTTAATGATATTGTTTTTTTTCCTGAGCTAAATAGATGGTATAATGACCAACGTATCTGACGTTCGTCGCTTCGTTCAATTAATCGTAATAGATCACAGATTTCTTCGATTTTGCTCCATTTGACATCCAACAACACATCAGGCTCATCAATTAATACATTCACATTACGTAATTTTTTTGTAAATTTATTCAATTTCTTCTTGATCTCATTGTTAAAATAATCTGTTTTTTGTTTTAATTTTGATGAATTAATTCGTTCCAGGTATTTGGTAACAAGTTGGTCTTTTTCTATGATATGTTCATTTCTTAAATCATCTGTATCATATTTTAGCATCTCAAAAAAATCCATTGATTCTCCTAGAATTGAAGATGGCTCAAAGGTTCTCAATACAGCCAAATTTGTTGTAGACAATCCCACGTGTTTATATACTGATTTGATTATTTATGCGTATCAGTTCAACTAGTTGGTAAAAATGAAGTTTTGTTCATGTGGTTAATTAAAATCTATTTTTATTCAATTATTTTTGATGAGGTACAATCAGGTTAACTTGTGAGCAGGTTAAATTTCATACAGTCACAAAATTTTTGAATGTCAACAGTTGCAATCCCAAAAATACTAGAAAATTTTTGTCTTGTAAAAATATCTAGATATGCTCTAAAGGATGATTATGGATTAAAAGTTAAACAGGAGTCATGGGTTGAATAAAATCTCATTTTTTGTTTTCTTCACTTTGGGTTTTATTTTGCTAAATTCATTTATTTTACCTAGTAGTTTTGCCCAATCTGAATTTTCTACAGAATTTTTATATGAACCAGGAATTGAGGCAATAACATCATTTGCTACAGGGGTTGCTGAATCTGCACCAAAAATTATTGCTGCAGTCATTTTATTGATAATAGGTCTGATTGCTGGAAAGGTAATTGGCACTGTAATTGAAAAATTTGCATCTAAACTATTACAAAAAGTAAACAAGAACAATGATAACAGTGATGATACTCTTACAAAAACTACCTCATCACAAGACTCTTCAAAACTAATTGCTGCAAGTGTAAGGTGGTTTGTTTACCTGTTCTTCATTATTGCTGCAATCAATGCGTTAGAGTTTGAACAACTATCCACAGCATTAACTGACCTATGGTTGTGGGTTCCAAATCTTTTAGCCTTCATACTTATCGTGGTTGTTGGATTGATTATTGCCAACTTTATTGGAAAATGGCTAGATCAAGAATTAATCAAAAATGAGTTTGGTGGCTCCAAATATGTCAAAATTGGGGTCAAGGCAGTAATATATGCAATTATTTTTGCAATAGCCCTCACCCAACTTGGAATTGGCGACACAATAATTCCAATACTGATCTCAGCATTTGCATGGAGCATTGCAATCGGAGTGGGTGCCGCAATAGCCATAGGTCTTGGATTTGCACTAAGGGACATACTTCCTGCTGCAATCAATACTGCTGCAAAGCAACGTTCTATACTCAAAATAGGTCAAAAGGTGAGAGTTGGCGAGGTATCAGGAACAATCACAGCAGTGGAATTACTACATATCATAATTGCAACTCAAAACAATGAAAGCGTGATTATTCCAACACAAGAACTTAACAACACGAACATCATAATTATTGGTGAGAAACATGATTAACGCCGATGCCTTTAGGAATATTCTTGTAACTTATGTAAAGCCAACAAACAAGGAAACGGCGTTTGACATGGGTTTGTCTTTGGCAAAATCCAGTCATGCCAAACTGTCTGTTGTGGAATTCATACAGGCAGAACAACCTGAATTCCTCTTTTTTAAGAGTAAAAACAACAAGAAAAAGGAGAATGAACAAAAACATCTAGTGGAGAATGCACTAAAGAAATTTGAAGAAAAGGCAAAACAAGAAAATGTTGACCTAAAAACATCATTCAAATCCACAGAAACATTGGTAGACAGTATAATCCAATACGTGGAATCCAATAAGATAGATCTGCTCATAGTTGATCACCCACACATGTCTCATTCAGAGGAAACGCACTACAATGATGTGGTTAGTGCAATACATGATGAGGTGCACTGCAACATGCTGACTCTAAAATAACAAAAAAATGTATGAAAAATATAATTTTTTTCAGTGGTCACTTGAACTATACTGCATTTTAAACAGTCAGAATTCAACTGAATCTTATTTTGTTTGTAGCGAGGAGCAAAAAATTTAGCATGAACAAGAGAAACAATGCAATACTATGATGTCAAAAAGATACTAGTTCCAATTGACGGCTCACAAAACTCCTTTAGGGGACTGGAAAAGGCAATCTATTTTGCAAGACAATGCGGTGCTACACTAACAGGACTATACGTCAGTCAAAAGCCATCACGATACGGATTTGATAACATTGAGGATCTGGATTCATCCAAAAGAAAACAAATTGATATGCTTTTAGAAAAGGCAAAAAATACTGCTGCCAAAAACGGTGTAGACCTGAACAGTAAGATAATTCACGGTTCTGCCAAAAAGGACATCCTTGACTTTGCAAACAGGTGGAACTATGAACTAATTGTAATTGGTTCAAAGGGTGCTGGTTCATCAGAGGAGTCATTTATTGGAAGCGTTGCAAACCACATACTCCACACATCCAAGATTCCAGTATTGGTTGTAAAATGACAAAAAGCAGAGAGTAAATTTTAGAGGATACTGCCAAAAAATATGATCAAACCATAATGCAAGGAAAGAAAGTTAGCAGATACACTTTAACAAAAATCGAAGAAACAGCAGGTATTTGAGATGAAGTTGATATTAATCCACTAACTGGAATGGCACTTGCAGCATCATTTGTCACAAAGACGTCGTCTGGTGGTTTTGGTTGGGGAGCGGCTTCTGCTAATATTCCACTAGATAACACTTCTGCAAATAGTGCAATTGCTGAACCGAAGATTATTGTTTTATTAGTCATTGGATATGAGAATGGTTTGGGATAGTTAAGAACGTAGTACTAAATTTAGTATTGGAAACCTAAATACTAAAACAACGTAATAGAATGGTCAGAGGAGTCTCATTTTCACTTAGCACATTTTCTCCTATTGCTTCTGCTCCTTTGGCATTGTAAATTAATTCAACAGTTTTTTTTGGAAGATCTTGCTCTATTTTTCTAAAAATGCCCTGAATTTGTTTGTCATATGTGCAGATGTCTGAGATTGGTTTTTGAACCTTCTTTGTATCGGTATTTGGTTCACAGACCAATCTTCATTTAACGAATATTGGCTTAATGATACTGCTTATAGTCAAATGAAAATTAAGCTTTATTCTATGCCCAAAAACTAACTCTAAATTCAAAATTATGTGTACGATCGATTAAATTTAGGTTGGTTTCACGCCAAATACTGTTTATCGAGTATTGGCCACGTATGAAAACTAGTTTTCACCTGTGCAAATAAGACTCAAGGTTTTATTGGAGAATTTTGCAAAAATACTCGATTAATGGTTACAGAGTTTGATGTAGTTCCAACAATTATTGGAGTTTTGTTTTTAGTTTTACCAGCGTTGGTTTTGGGAAGACTTTGTTCTCATTTTAAGATCTCAGAAGTTATTGGATTTGTTTTTGCAGGGGTTATTCTAGGTCCAGCTGCTTTAGGAGGAGTAATTCCAATTTTCGAAAGACCGATTGTAGAACTAAATGAAATGATGTTGGGTTTATGGCAGATTTCTGGAATCATTATCTTGTTTTCAGCAGGATTACATTTTACATTCCATGATCTTATCAAGGCAGGTCCAAAAGCTGCAATTATTGGAGTTTTTGGAGTTTTAGTTCCTTTTGTCACAGGATATTTTGTTGTACTTTGGATGGGATTTGATTGGACTGTTTCTGTACTAATCAGTGCAACATTAAGTGCAACAAGTATTGCAGTATCTGTCTTAATTTTAGAAGAAATTGGAAAAGAAAAGAGTAAAGAAGGAAAGATACTGGTTAATGCTGCTGTATTAGATGATGTGTTAGGGCTTGCAATCCTTTCATCTGTAATCTCTATTGTTACTTTGAAAACAGTTCCAACAATAGAATCAGTTGCAATAACTACAGTTACTGAGATAGGCTTTTGGGTTTTGATTTTACTTGGAGCAGTGTATCTGTTACCCAAGATAGTTCATGTGGTCTCAAAAACACATCCTACAACACTAGAAGCCAGAGGTACAAGACAAGGAGTTGCATTGGGTTCCGCATTTGGTTTGGCTGCAATTGCAGCTAGTTTAGGATTGAATCCTATTGTGGGAGCATTTGCAGCTGGGATGGGATTAGCAGGATCTAAACTAGCAGTTCAGGTACGTGAATTTGTCGGAAGGTTAAAAGTCATTGTTGCTCCTTTGTTTTTTGTAGTAATTGGTGCACATGTAGATATCACACAAATTTCTTCAATTAATTGGATTTTGTTTGGAGTAATTTTGAGCATTGCAGTATTTTCCAAAATTCTTGGATGTGGAATACCTGCAGTTCTCTTACTAAAAAACAAGAAAATGGGATTTCGGATTGGATATGGAATGATTGCCAGAGGCGAAGTAGCTTTTATTGTTGCAGGGATTGGATTGGCATTTCAGGTACTTTCAGATGAGATTTACGCTACAATCGTTTTTGTAATTTTAACAACAATATTCATCGCACCAATTTTATTTAGACAATCATACAAATCAAATCTGTAATTGAATGGGAAGATATTTTAGATCTGAAAAAATCCACCATTATTTAATCTAAATTGTAGAATAGATAGTATATCATTAATCTAACAATAGGTAGTAAAACCTAAAATTAAAATTAATTAGAAAACCCGTGATAGAAGTTTTGAAGTGTAAGCACTGTGACACAGAATTAATAGACACAATCTCTCCAAATGGGATTCCCTTGGGTTACTGTCCTAACAAATTTTGTGATTTTTACGGAAAATCTGTTGATAATTAATTGCCTGTAACCAAATCCCAGATAAACCCAAAAAACTCTCTTATCATATAGGAATCCTTTTTCAAAAAAAGTAGTTAATTTCATATCTGAACATTCATTGACCCAGATCGAACAAAACTTCAATCAAACTGTTCTAATTCAATTCTCAATAACGTAAAATCCTATGATAGGATTATGCTCAAAATGCTATACGTCAGGAGTTTCTCTTGTGTTGCATGAAGAAACATTTGAAGCAGTGTGCGACAAGTGTAGAAACTAAGTATCTATTGCCAAACAAGCGTGTGCACTTTCTTGCCGAATAGACAAAAATGATTTTAATTGAACTGGATTCTTTTTGCTTATCTTTTAATTCTGTTATAAAGATTTTACAATCAGAACCGGAATGCTAGCTTTTGTTGCCACTCCTAGCGCAACACTTCCAAGGACCAGTTTTTTAAAACCTGATCTGCCATGAGACCCCATCACAATCAAATCTATTTGGTTATTTTCAGTAAAAGAAAGAATCCCATCTATAATAGATGGATTGTGAATGATTTTTACAGAAACATCTACATTTTCATAATTGTACAAATCTTTTATCTTATTTAGATCCTCTTTGGTCTTATTTTCTGCCTCATCATGCGCTTCTTGAGCACGCGTCCAATTCATTCCAGAGGTATCAGTGTTTCCCCCTATCACACTGAATAGGGTTATTTTTGAATCAAATTTTTTTGCAATCTCTATTGCTTTTTCAAATGCCTTCTCTGCAAAACTTGTGAAATCATAAGGAACCAGAATATTTTTTGTCATGTTTAAACCAGTCATTTTTCTAATATTAACATATAATTGAAAATTTCCATTCTAGTTACTCTTTATTTTGTTTGATGTTTTCTTTGAATCAAAATCGTGACTCTCTTTTAAGAAAATTTATCTTTTAAGATTATTTGAGTAAATCTTTCATAATTCATCTTTACATGTGTCTTTTATCTAATGCCTTAACAATATCCCCAACACAATGTGCTTACCATTTCAATTTTACTAAAACCAGATTTTGTGAAATTTATTTACAATCAGTTGCTATCTAGTATATGACAAATGATGATAAAGATACAGAATCCGAAAAAATGCCTTCGACCAGAGGAACATTGCCAAAAAAAGGGTTTCTTGACACTCTTGCAAAAAAGGCAGACGAAATAAAGGACAAAAGCATTGAGCTTGGAAAGATTGCAGCAAGGGAAGCTGAAGAGCTAGGCGACAAGATTGATGATGCAGTAGATGACAGTTGGGACGAAGTCAAAAAACTAAAGCCAAAATCAGTAGAATCCAAAAACGAAACGATCGATCTAATAGAAAGACTAGCCAAACTAAAAGAAGAGGGAATTATATCTGAAAAAGAGTTTAACGCAAAGAAGAAAGACTTGCTAGATAAGATCTAACCCAACATCTTCTTTGTAATTCCGTCAATTCTGAGAATCTCTACTCTCTTTTTGGGGTCAACGCATCTTGCCTCATGGACTGGGACATAAACAGTAGTGATTTTATCTACTATGAATTTCTCTGAATTCATCCTAATATCTTGTAGACTTATTTTGCGCAGTTTCATCCTGAGCTTCTCAATACAACTCTCCTTTGTCAATTCCTGACGTTTTACATCTTCTGAATTTTGCTCCAGTATTCTTGTTGGATAGTTTTCAACGCTCCTGGAATCAATCTTGTATGGAAATTCCTTTACTTCATGCCCGTGATGGTCCAAAGTAAGTGTACCACTTTGTCTTTGTACTGCATGTTCTTCTACTTCTAATTCCACTTCTTCCTTGTCTATTCCGATTCCCTCTTTCATCTTGTCACCAAACTTTTCTAGAATTCCTGATTTTGTCTTGATTGGAAATATCCCATCCCCCATGACTATTTCGATCACGTCTCCGTTCACGTCTATCTTGTGTGTGGCCTTGCGGTAAAAATCAATCTCGTATCTGCCAGAAATTATCATGTATGATTCATATGCAGTTACCTTTGAATGGACGTGTATCTCGTCAGGTTTTGGTCTGCTGAATACAGATCCAAACAGTGATGTTTTTTTGTTGTAAATAATCTCGTCAAGTTTTTCTTGCTCCAGTTGATCTTTTAAAACAACAGTCTTTTCCTCTGCATGAGAAAGATCAGTGACAACAGGTTTGTTGTCATTATGCATGTGTTTGTTTTCTGCAATGTAGTCTTCCTCCTCATCCTTTGCTTTGACTAATTCAAAATCCGAATCATCTGGTTTGTTGTCAATCCATATACGGTATGGTTTATCAACTAGCGGCAATAAAATATCATTCAATTGTTCTGCACACTTGCCTATTTCTCTTGCATCCATGTTCTGAACCAATATCCTAGTATTTCTGTCATCATTGTAAATGCTGAAAATATTTTCAGGATCAATTACTGTGTGAACTATCTCCTCTATTTGTTCATCATCAAGCCTGTTTTCCACTATTCGTCACTATGTTTTCTCCTACACTTTTGATGTTGCATTATGTATAAACTTGTGAACATCTGGTGCACTCGTACATTTCATCGTATCCTGCCATCTTGACCTTTGCATCATTATGACAAGTGCCCTGGTACTTTATCATCTTCCTGATTTTTCCAAATCTTTTAGTTTCTTTGAACAAATTTGAATCCTTACAAATCTAAATGAACTAACCTTCATCATCATCACCAAACAGTTTCTTGCGTCTTTCTTTCTTCACCAAGATTTTGTCTCAAGGAAAAATGTTAAAACTTGGTTTTAATCCAAACATCAGTTGACTAAATCCTGAATAAGATCAACCAGATATCTTGAGATTGACTTTGAGCAAAACCTTTCTGTCTTAATACTGTCCTGTGTTATTATCCTTTCATGATACAACAAATCATGTTAAACACGTATAGCCAGAAAACTAACCAAGACCATGCCATAGTTGGAAGTGAGGCCAAAAACCCTCTTCCAGTCATGGTACATAGAATTAATGCGATGGACTTGATGGGGTTGTCTTGGATCTTTGTAGATAGAATTTTTCCAAATGAAAATCTCATAGATGGAGAAAAGTAAATTGACTTATCATTGCAGGCATTGCAGTTTTGTTTGGGATGCATGGGAAGGCAACTTTCAAAATGTACTATTACATGAAAAAACCCACGGAAATTCTTCCAGTACAAGGAATTCCAAATCTCAAAACAAAGATGTCATTTTATCCAAGAAGGGAAACTAACTTGTCATATAGAACAGTAAATCCGGAAAATTGTAAGCATTTTCCATCTCTTGAGATGCTCGAATTAGGAAACAAACGAGAGTGTATATTATGCAAAAAAATTCTGGATTAACAATAAAGAAAATAATGAAAAGCAAAAACCAGAAAATGAATTTAATTTTATACAGAAAAGCAGTTTTTGAAGACTCTTGCTGTATAATTTTTTCCAAACAATCACGACGTAGGTGTAAATGATTTTGGCCGGATATTTTGGAAAAAAATCAGACATGATAGTGCATCATCTGGCAGAGATGAAACCAGAGTGTTGCATTCATCCGGTAAAAAAAGAAGACAGGGTTTATTTCACTCCAGACACACTAGAAAATGCCAAAAGCAAGGGATTTGTTCCATGTAGTCATTGTTGTTGAATCACCACATTACAATCAGTTGCCAGTAACTAGATTCCGGATAAATCCGAAGAACTCTCTTATCATATATTTTTATTTTAAGAAAAACTAGATAATTGGAAATCTGAATATTCTTTGACTTGAATTAATCAATCATTTCTACACTCTGTACATAGTGGAATGTCAGTGGAGCCAATCTCGCTAATCAACACTGTGGTTTTTAGAACCTCAATTTCAGAATTATGACATTTGTGGCAGGTACCAATCATGAAAAATCAACATCAATTCAAATAGATTAACTTTATGAACAAATTGTTTTAGTGCAAGGTTGGCCTAGTTCTATTCACTTAGATGATGATGGTATGCCAGAGTAGAGATCATTAAACTATTCAAAAAAGAAACTTGATGAGTTTTTGAAATGTCTAATCAGGAAATTTATTACTTGACAACTATGTTACAGAGTAGAAAAAGTAGACATCACTTGTATTTGAGCAAGTCAATATCCTAAAAGTTAACATGGCACAAACCAAACCGGTAATTGAAATAGTCAATGTAGTGGCTTCTGCAACAATAGAACAACGATTAGATCTTTTAGATATAACAAAAAAATTCCCAGATGTAGAGTATCATCCCGAACAATTCCCAGGGGCAGTTTTTAGACTCAGAAACCCAAAGACTGCCACGCTGCTTTTTAGTACAGGAAAGATGGTGTGCACAGGTGCCAAATCAGAAGAGTTGGCAGTCAAGGCAGTAAATACAGTTGTTCAAAAGATGAGAAAAGATAAAATCAAAATCAAAAATGAATCCATAGTCACAGTACAAAATATTGTCTCATCAATTAATCTTGGAGGCAGGGTGAGTCTGGAGCAAGCTGCCAGAACCCTTCCAAGAAGCATGTATGAACCTGAACAGTTTCCTGGATTGATTCACAGGATGCTTGATCCAAAAACTGTGATTCTGATTTTTGCATCAGGAAAACTAGTCTGTGTTGGTGCAAGACAAGAGGATGAGATACGTCGCTCTGTAAATCAGATACACAGTGAGCTTGAAGAGAAAAACCTGATGGTTTATGACTAGGATTACAAATTAACAAAAATGGAACAAATCCGTATGCATTGCGTAAATGTGTTTGAAGAAAATAAAGAAAAATCCTACTGTGTGC
>Ga0224498_10000060_pt1 | contig 23810 bp, 25 predicted proteins | sample SF_Jul11_sed_USG_5_FD_167971 | JGI IMG/M metagenome (GOLD analysis project Ga0224498, IMG submission 167971) | Sediment microbial communities from San Francisco Bay, California, United States - SF_Jul11_sed_USGS_21 | ecosystem: Environmental > Aquatic > Marine > Sediment | place: USA...
TTAGATGGTGTCGTAGTCCCTGAATTTGGTACAATCGCAGCCATGATTCTAGCAGTAGCAATTATCTCAATAATTGCAGTATCTGCAAAATCAAGACTTAGCATTATTCCAAGATACTAAGTTCACACAACTTTTTTCTATTTTTAAATATACATAAATAGAGACAGATGCAAATCGCAACAAGATGAACAGCCGTACGTCGTTCGCGCTACTAGCCCTTTTGACTGTAATTGGTACCTTAACCATAACATCAGCATATGCTCAAGTAGTAACTACTTCACCAGCATGTGTAGGTTGTACTATGGAGGATGCAAAAGTAATGGCAACAAAATCATTAATGAATGCAATCCCAGTATCTGTTTGGACAGAAAAAACAGATTATGGTCACGATGACATAATTATGATAGAAGGACAAGTAGCAAATGTAGCTCCAGGATTTCCAGTTACAATAACTGTTGTGAGTCCACTAAACTCTATCGTTACAATTGATCAAATTGCATTATCAGAAGATGGTAGTTTTAAGACAACATTAAACACAGCAGGCGATATGTGGAAATATGACGGTACCTACACCATTAAAGTAAACTATGGTAGCACTGAAAAAAGTAACAGTGTGAAAGTTGAACTAACTGGTGGAGTTGGACATACACCCGATTACTCAACACCAACATCAAGCAAACAATGTGGTGCTAATGATCTATCTGCAGATGGTCAATGTATACCATTTAGCATTTCAGGTGGAACTGTAACTGGTGCAACTCTCAATATTAATGATAATTCAATTATTATTAATATCAACGCTGAAGATGACGGAATATTAACAGTAACCCCATCAAAAACAATCCAAGACGGTATCTTCATGGTACTGGTTGACGGAGAAGAATGGGATGATGTAGAAATTGTTGCAAACAAAGTAACAGTAATGTTCCCAGCAGGCGCTGAAACAATTGAAATAATTGGTACCTATGTGATTCCTGAATTTGGTACAATCGCAGCCATGATTCTAGCAATAGCAATTATCTCAATAATTGCAGTATCTGCAAAATCAAGACTTAGCATTATTCCAAGATACTAAGTTCACACAACTTTTTCATTTTTTCATTTTTAATAGTAAAGGAGATATACAAACAAGTATTGAAAAATTTGTGAGAACTAGAATGTGTTGCAGTCTTGCAGTATTATTAATAATTTCTACTGGAACAGTATTTGCACAAGAATCTCTAATTTCCGTTCAAACAGATGATAAAAGTTACGACGAAGGAGATACCATTGTAATTTCAGGAACTGTAACTACCATTGTTGGTAACACCCCGGCAACATTACAGCTCTTTTCTGAAGGTAACCTAGTAGATATTGCACAGATTGTAATAGCACAAGATGGTAGTTATTCTCATACAGTAATCGCAGAAGGTCCATTATGGAAAAAACAAGGAGACTACATAGTTAGAGTATCATATGGAGAAGGAAATACTGCAGAATCAGAGTTCAGTTATTCTCCTAAATCAGCAATAAGTGAAACTACAACTAATTTTGAAGTAGATGCTGAAAGTCACGGAACTTTTGATGTAGAATATACTATCAAAGGAGCTTCAATTAAAGATATAGTAGTAGACTCAAACAACTTTGCATTAGTAGTACAAATTGAATCAACTGATGAAGGAACCATCATATTAAATCTACCTAGAGAATTCATAGGCGCAGAGAAGCAAGATGGTAAAGATGAAACTTTCATCATTTTAATAGATGGAATACAAGTTGAATATCAAGAAGCAGTTGTGCATTCAGAATCCAGAATAATAACAATTAATTTTGAGCAAGGAGATTCACAAATTCAAATAATTGGTACCTATGTGATTCCTGAATTTGGTACAATTACAATGATGATCTTAATTGTAGGAATCATGATTACGATTTTAGCTACTAAAAATAAATTTCAAATTAACATTTAGATTCTAGAAGTAAAAGAGTATTTTTCTTTGAATGGTGAAAATGATCTTAGTTCTTCAACTATTATTTTTAAAGAGTCAACTGTTTGTTCAATTTCCTTTTCATTATTAAAAATCCCCATAGTCAATCTTAAAGAACCTGTGATTTGTTCATGTGAAAAGCCCATTGCCTGTAAAACATGAGAAGCTCTTTGAGTATTAACAGAGCATGCTGAACCTGTAGAAGCTGCAATTCCATATTCATCAAGTTTGATAATGAGATCCTCCCCATTAACACCAAGAAATGTAAAATGAGCATTATTAGGCAATCTTGATTGAGGATCACCATTCAAAGTTACTTCAGGAATTTCATGTAAGATTTTCTCAATTAGAATATCTCGAAGTTTTTTTACATAAGATATGTTTTGATCCAAATTATTTTTTGCGATTTCACATGCTTTACCAAATCCAACAATATTTGCAACATTCTCAGTTCCAGAGCGCAATCCAAATTCTTGGCCACCGCCTAAAATCATAGGATCAATATCAGTACCATTTTTGATGTATAGTGCCCCTATTCCTTTAGGACCATGAAGTTTATGAGACGAAATAGATAACAAATCTATGCCTAGTTTCTTAACGTTAATTGGAATCTTACCAACTGCTTGAACAGCATCAGTATGAAAGGGGATTTTTTGCTTATTACATATTTTAGCAATTTCAGAAATTTGTTGAACAGTACCAACTTCATTATTTCCAAACATTATTGAAACAAGACAAGTGTCATCAGACAAGTGATTTTTTAATTCTAATGGATCTATTTTCCCAAAGTGATTTACAGGTAGATAATCAACAACCATTCCATTTTGAGTTAATTTTTTACATGGTTCTAAAATTGCATCATGTTCAATTAATGATGTAATGATTTTATTAGATGTATTATTCATAGCGATTCCACTTAACACAGTATTGTTAGATTCCGTTCCGCCAGAAGTAATTAAAATTTCAGAAGGATCTGCATTAATCAATAAAGCAATTTGTTTTCTAGCTTTTTCAATAGCTTTACGAGCTAATCTACCATACCTATGAATAGACGATGGATTTCCATATTGTTCTTTAAGATACGGTAACATTGAATCTAAAACATCTTCATGAATTTGAGTGGATGCTGCGTTATCCAGATAAATCAATCTGTAATCACATTAATTTTTCCCGGTTTATATCCTTCTGGATCAACTTCAACTGCAATAAAACCAATCATCTTTAATTTTTCAGTAATTTGTTTCAAAATATTATCATCAAATATAGATATCATTTTTTTATCTACTTCAATTTTTGCTGAACCGTTAATATCACGAACTCTGACTTGTTTTGCTTTTGTAAGTTGTTTAACAATAGTTTCACCGAATTCTATTCGGGTTAATTTTTCAGCAGTTACTCTTTGTCCCCAAGGAATTCTAGATGCCAAACATGAATTTGATGGTCTATCAAACACAGATAGCCCTATTAATTTTACAGTTTCTCTAATTTTTGATTTTGAGAAATTAGTTTCTAGAAGTGGACTTCGAATTCCGTTTTTTTTTAATGCTTCAATTCCAGGCCTATAATCACCCAAATCATCAAGATTAGTCCCATCAACTATAACTTTAACACCATACTCTTTTGCCAATTGAATCAAACGACCCCCTAACTCCATTCTACAATGAAAACATCGATTAGAATCATTTTTTGTGAATTCCTCATTTTTAAGTTCATCATAATCTAAAAAAAGTTGTTGAATCCCAATCTCAGAGCAAATTTGTTTAGCAGTATAAAGTTCTTCTTCAGACAAAGTTTTGTAATCAGCAGTTACTGCAATAGCAGAATTTCCTAATTTTTGAAATGCGGCATATGCAACAAGTGCGCTATCAACACCACCAGAAAGTGCAATCATTACTTTATTTTTATCATCAAACCAATTTACAAGATCATTAAGATTTGTCATGGTAACTCTCCAATTTTTCAACTTCTTTTCTCAATAATATATCAGTCTCCTTAATTGATTTATCAAGAATATCAGATATTCTCTTCAAGTCATCAAATTCTATCTTAAAATCAGTTTTTCCTTTAAATGAAAATTTTTTGTAATTTGCCTGAAAAGATTGTCCATTTGAAATTAAAGAAACCTTATGCATTGATCTAGGAACAATGAATCGATTAGAATCAAAAACTCGGATTCCCAATGTTCCAGTTTCTAATACTAACGCATCAATTACTTTATCAATATTTTCATCAGTGCAAATTATAGATATAAGGTTTGTAGGCCTTCCTTTTTTTGTAATTCCTGGATAGATAGAAACATCACGTGCACCTTTTTTCATAATTTTCTCAATTAAATTTCCCAAAATTTCACCTGAAATATCATCCACGTTGGTTTCAAGTATTTTCACTGAATCAACTTTGAAGTTATTTTCAGAACCTCTAATAATTTTTAATACATTTGAAAAAGTTTCAAAATCTTTTTGCCCAGCACCATAACCAATTGAATTAACCTTGATTGATGGGTAATATTTTACAGATTCATGTACTAAGTTTACTAAAATACAGGCACCAGTTGGGGTTGTAAGTTCTTCATTCACATTATTTCCTTTAATAATTAAGTTTGAGTTTTTAAAAATCTCAAGAATAGCACTTGCCGGATTGGACATAGTGCCATGTGAAAATGTCACAGAGCCTCCTCCAACTGAAACAGGCAAACAAATAATTTTTTCATCAAACAATTTTAAATCTTCTAACGCAATTGTGATTCCAACAATATCCACAAGAGTGTCAATGCTAGAAGCTTCATGAAAATGAACAGATTTTTCAGGAATTCCATGAATTGTTGATTCTGAAAAAATCAGTGTGTCTATGCATGATTTTGCAAAAGTTTTTGCTTTTTGTGACAATCCAAGTGCAAAGACTGAATTAATGATAGCTTTTTTAATTTCAGATCCTTTTCTTTCATGAACATCCTCGTCAATTTCTAAAACCAATTGAAAAGATCGAATTCCTTGTTTTTGAATTCTTTCAAAATCAATTTTTTTTATAGTTGAATTTGAAAGGAATTTTTCAGATTGGTTAATTCCATCAATTATTTTATTTTTATCAGCACCTAAATCAATCAACGAACAAAGAAGCATATCTCCAGATATGCCTGCAATTTGGGGATCAATTACAACAACCATGATTAAAAATTATGAAAAATGCTTATAAATTCGACTAATATATCATGAATTCCATTAGATTTAATTATCTAAAATTAACATCAATTTTTATGATTACAATTATCGGTTCTGGAAAAGTAGGCGGAGATGCTGCGTTATTCTCCGCATTAAAGCGATTAGATGATCAAATTTTATTGTTGGATGTAGCTAAAGGACTACCCCAAGGAGAAGCAATGGATATCAATCACATGTTATCAGAACAAGGAATTGATGTTGAAGTAAAAGGTTCTAATGATTTTGCAGATATGAGAGGTTCAAATGTGGTTGTGGTTGTGGCAGGTTCTGGAAGAAAACCAGGAATGACAAGGATGGATCTTTTGAAAATCAATGCATCAATTGTAAAGAGTGTTGTTGAAAATGTCAAAAAATATGCAGATAACTCCATGATAGTTCCAGTAACAAATCCACTTGATCCAATGGCTTACATCACATACAAAGTATCAGGATTTGATAGAAGCAGAGTATTTGGAATGGGAGGAATGCTAGATTTATCAAGATTTAGACAATTCATTCATGAAGCAACTGGACATTCTCGTGATTCTATTAGAGCATTAGTAATTGGTGAACATGGGGAAAATATGTTACCGCTGCCAAGATTTTCATCAGTATCAGGCATTCCATTATCATCTTTCCTTCCAAAAGAAAAATTAGATGAATTGGTTCAAAATACGAAACAAGTGGCAGCTAAAGTAATTGAATTAAAAGGTGCTACAGTACATGCACCAGGTAATGCAATTTCTGCAATTGTTGAATCAGTTGTAAAAGATAGAAAACAAGTCATCCCAGTTGCAACATATCTTGATGGAGAATATGGTCATTCAGATGTTACAATAGGAGTTCCAGCAATAATTGGAAAGAAAGGTGTAGAAAAAATAATTGAACTAGACCTAAATGATGAAGAAAAACAAGTGTTTAGCAAAGCAGTCGAAAGTGTAAAAGGTGCCATCTCAGGTATTGAGATCTAAGCCTTTTTTTATACTAACAAAGAAAAAACACCATTGGAAATTCATGAAATTTTAGAATCAGTAAAAATAGGAAAAATTTCAATAAACAATGCAAAAAAGCTTTTATCATTATATTCAATTGAAGAAGTAGAAGGATTTGTCAAGATTGATATCAATCGAAGAAAACGTAGAGGCATTCCAGAAGTAGTTTTTGCGGAAAATAAAGAACTAATTGAAATTAAAAAAATTGCAAAAAAAACACTAGAAAAAACAAATTCAGTGATCATTTCAAGGATTAAAAAAGAAGACTATCCAAAAATCATAATATTTGCAAAGAAATTAAAAGTAAAAATCAAGACTGGGAAAAATTCATCGACATTGCTATTATTTAAAAAACCAATTAAATTCCAAGGAGGGAAAATTGGAATTATTACTGCAGGTACATCAGACATAGGGGTAGCAGAAGAATCCAGATTAATGTGTGAAGCAATGAATTGTAAATGCATTACAAGTTATGATGTAGGGATTGCAGGTATTCAGAGAATTTTTCCAGTTTTAAAAGAAATGGTGAACGGAGAAGTAGATTGTATAATAGTTGCTGCAGGAATGGAAGGAGCTCTAGCTACTTTAGTGTCCACATTAGTAGATATACCAATTATAGGAATTCCAACATCTATAGGATATGGATATGGAGAAAAAGGTATTGCAGCACTTGCATCAATGCTTCAAAGTTGCTCGTTAGGATTATCAGTTGTAAATATAGATAACGGGATTGCAGCTGGTGGGATAGCAGCAAATATTGCCAATAGAGCAATTAAAAAAAATAATTCTAATTAAAATTACAAGATCAGTATCCTCGTAAATGATATATAAGATACCTAAACGATGTCTGGTAATTGGCTGGCAAACGTATTGTACTTACTGCTGATCGTAGTTTAATGACAAATTATCGAGGAAATTTCCTTTATGGGTTTATTGCATGTGGACCATATGAAGTACTTCCAGAATGGGTTTTTGATAAAGTATTTTGTCCTTCAGTAGAAACAGACCCAATTACAGGACAAGTCAAAGTTGCTCAAATAGGATTAAGAAGGATTGAGAGTTCATTAATTCAAGGAGGATATAAAAAAGAAGATGTATTCATGGCACATCCTGAAATGTTACAAAAGTCCATCGGACCAGATACTAAAGTTGTAGGAATTAACGTTATGGATCCACTAGGTATGGCTCCAGTTACAACAACAATGTCTCCAGAAAAATTATCCTATGTTGCAATGAAATTCAAAAAAATGTGTGCAAGTATTATTCAGCTTAAAAAGAAATATGATTTCAAGGTGGTAGTAGGAGGTAACGGCGCATGGGAATTAGCTAAATCTGATAGAATGAAAATACATGGAATTGATACAGTGGTTGTAGGTGAAGCGGATGAATTAGCTGTAGATTTATTTCAAGATTTAGAAAAAAATGATGCTCCAGAATTAATGCATTGTTTTGTAAGAAATTTAGAAAATATTCCAATTATTGAAGGACCTACAATTAATTCGTTAATAGAAGCAATGCGTGGTTGTGGAAGAGGATGTGACTTTTGTGATGTAAATAAACGATCAAAGAAAGATCTTCCATTAGATAGATTACAACATGAAGCAAAAACCAACTTAGATTATGGGTTTGATTCAATCTGGCTACATTCTGACGAAATGTTACTTTATGGGTGTGATAACAGAGACTTTATTCCAAATAGAGACGCCATAGTTGATTTGTGGAAAGGACTCAAAGGATTAGGAGCAAATTTTATTGGAACAACACATATGACATTTTCTGCAGTTGCAGCAGATCCTACGCTAATGCAGCAGATCTCACACATCAACGAACAAGATAGAACCGGAAGATGGCTTGCAACAAATTTAGGAATTGAGACAGTTTCACCAAATATGGTAAAAAAACATCTTGGTGTTAAAACAAAACCTTTTGCACCAGAAGAATGGGGCAGTGTTGTAAGAGAAGGTGCAAAAATCCTAAATGACAATCATTGGTTTCCAGCTGCTACAATCATTATCGGTTGGCCGGATGAAACACCAGATGATATTCAGTTTACTATAGATATGATGAGTGATTTTAGAGAGATGAACTTTAGAGGTTTAGTAGCACCTTTGTTGTATCAAGATTTCAGTGAAAAAAATTCAATGCATTTTGGAAACTTAAATGAAGCACAATTCACATTGTTTTGGAAGTGTTGGGAAAATAACTTACGTGTAATTAATGATATTATTCCAATTATTCTTAGAAATAAGACATATGGACCTCCAATGAAGGTGTTCATGTATGGAATTCTAAAGGCAGGTACGTGGGCAATCATGAGATATCTTCGAGGATTGTGCAAGGATTTGTTTAATGGAAGAACACCAGATGAAATTATTGATAAATATGCAAGAAGTAGATCAGTGTCTGCCCCCAAAATTCAAACAAAGAAATTATAGATTTTCAACAAAATTAGAATTCATCATCCATGCTTTCAATTCTTCCCAACCAAACTTCTTTCTATTTGCATACCATTATTCTTTCTAATTTTGAAAAAAAATTGTTTGTCAAGATAATCTTCAATTCTTTTTCCTGATTGAAAAACCGTAACTTTAAGAATTTTATATTGTAACGACAATCTTATGGCAATAAAAATAGGGAATCGTGCCATACGTTTGATCTTAAGTAATTACAACAAATCACAACGTGGATAATTATCTAGATATTTCAAAACACAAAATCATATTTAGAACAAAGGGAAAATTCTATTTTTATAGATTTCCAATAGCAATATCCGCTATAGTATTTCGTTTTGGTGTTAGAGAAATAAAGTATATTTTGTCTGCTCTTTCAATACTTTCAACTTTTTTGAAAGACTTTGATGCAACATCAAATTCATAAATTCCAGGCTCTAGTGAACCCTTTGCATAAAGCATAAGATATGTCTCTCCAGTTGCAGGACTAAGTGGAATAAATGACATCACGTAACTTTTGTAAGAATTAATTGGCATTGTATTTTTCATTGGGGGTGCAGCTGAAGCCATATACATCAGAAGATCTTCAACTGATTCAAATTCTTCATATTCAACATGCATGAAGTATCAAAATGTGTTTCAGTATAATAACCTACTAAAACAAAATTAGATTATTTTCTAGATTTGATATGTTGGTTAACTTTGAATCCAATTAATGCAGGTGCTACAATATACATTCCCAAATTGAGTGCAATTACAGAGATTCCAAGTCCTAGAACTTCAGCCTCTGAACCATCATCAGCCAAAGTCATGATAGATAGTGTAGAAACCATTGGGGTGATAAATGTCCTAACTGCCTGTTGGAACATTGGATTTTCTCGTTCCATATCAGCAATTGTTGGTGAGAATGAATAGTATAACTGGTTAAATCCAGACATGAATGCTGTACCAGAGGAGGTACTCATTACGGTGTTATCCCTAATTTCTCTGAGGAATTGAACCTGTGGTGCTAGTTCTGAGCCATAAGCTGCAGTTGCAATTAGACAACCACCACCATTTGGTTCTTCAGTTTTGATTACCTGACAAATTCCATTTACCAATTCAGTTCCTGCTCCACATGTTGGTTCTGGTTCAGGTGTTGGTTCTGGCTCAGGCTCAGGCTCAGTGGTTGGTTCTGGCTCTGTGGTTGGTTCTGGCTCAGGCTCTGTGGTTGGTTCTGGCTCAGGCTCAGTAATAACTTGTTCTCCACCAACATAGTTAATCGTAGTCTCACCAGAATTTCCAGCAAAACGTACATCAATAACATAATCACCATTTGTTTTCCATAGAACACCACCAGCTTTAAAATTAAATTGATATGAACCATCAGAATTTGGAGAAATTTGATTGATTGTTACAAGATTATTGTCAGGAGATTTAACTATAACAGTAATATCTTGTCCAAAATGTAAGGTAGAATCATAATTTCTAATATCACCAGATACAACGACATTATTACCATTTGAATAAATTGTTAATTCAGAAGATACAGATATTGGAGGAAGATTATGGCTGTCTGCAAAAGCGGCACCACTAACACCATAAGACAAAATTGATATTGACAAAAATGCAAACGCTAGAAACCCAGTTAACTTCATTTTCGTTTTTTTCATGAGTTCAGAGTATTTATATTTTCAATGAAAGAAAAATTGACCAGGTTATATTCTAATGATACCTTTTTTGATCAAGTATTGAATTGACTTTACAAAGTCTTCATCAGATATTTGATTACTAGTCCACCATTTTGCATTATTTTTGATCCAATTTGGAAGTTCTTGTTCAGAAGCAGAGAGTGTGGTATCAGGTACGATGATGAATCCTTCTTCAACAAGATATTCAATTCCTTTAATAAATTCGGAATTAGACATAAGATCAGAAGACCAGTATTTTGCATTATTTTTGATCCAATTTGGAAGTTCAGGATTTAACACTACAAATGAAATTGTATCCACATGTGAGTTGTTATGAGATAGTTTAATTTCGTAAATTCCAGTTAGAGAATTTTCATTAATTGAGATTATAGATTTATAGCTTCCATCACTTGAGAGAGTTGCCTCAAAATTCTGAGATTTTCCATCAGGAGTTGTAACATTTAGAGACAATGGCATTCCCCTTACATGATTATCAATACTTCCAGAAAGAATAATTTCTTCGACTTTTCCTAGATGAGGTTTTATAACATCATATGAGGTTAATTTAGGAGCGCTGTAAAAAGAAGGTACGGATTTACTCGTCAGTAAACTGTAAATGTTTGGATTGCCAAAATGATCTCTGGAATCATAGTATTTTGCATCAAGACTTCCACCTGCTGAAGAAATTAATGCAGTTCCAGATTTGTTACAAATTTGTGAAGGCATTTTAAACACACCCTCAAAAGTTCCGGTACTGGGTCCAGTTTCAACAAGAGTAAATCCAGTGGCACCTAAACCTCCATGTTCAATACCATTTATTGTACAACGTTTGTAACGAATGTCTTTGAGTTTAATTTCTAATAAAATCTGTCCATTTTTTCCCACAGTATCAACATTAGGGGAATTTGGATCATTGATGGTTGGATATATTTCCATTGTATCACTTTTTAAATTAAGATCAGGGTCGTTTAGAGTAATAGTAACAGGTTGACCAAATCGAAAAGTGGTTGAAGTAGTTGAAACAATTCCAGAATTTGTAGTAATGTTAGATTTTGCGGATGTTGTAGTTGACACACCTACATTATCCATATCTGAATAAGATATTGCAATTCCTTCTTCATCAATCAATCTATCCGTTACAATAATTTTTATCTCATCGTCAATAGTTTGCGCAGTTTGAATAAAATTAGGATCAAGTATATTTAATTGATTAGTTACTGCATATTCAAAAGTACCTTCAAAAGTAGAAGAATTATCCTGAGTTTCTTCCAGTTCAAAACGATAAATAGAATTGTTTATGCTTTGATCATTTTCCAATCCAAAAGAAAAAAAATCAAAAATAATTGGTTGTTCATTTGTTTCGCTAGAAATAGACATCACCCCAACATCATCATCAGAAGAATCAAAATCAATCACAAGAAATACAGTTCCACTCTTATCGGAAATATCCATCACATCCAAATCATCAATCTGGATAAATCCTTGTGAGGATGAAATATCACCTACGTCAACTATGGAAATTGGAAATGTTCCAAGGGTTCCAAAAGAAAGAGTAAATGAAGTATCACTAAAATCAGAAATTCCAAAATCATTTTCAAATGATCTTAAATCATAATTAATCCAATTTGTGCCATATGTATTTGATTCAGATATATCAAGTAAAATAGAAGATAGAGACGAGGCTGAAATTCCCAAATTTATTGAAATCATTTCAAATGAACCATTGATTACAGTAGAGGTGTCAATCATCAATATGTCAGAATTGGAATCTGGTACAGATGAATTTGCGTCATCTCCAGATATAATAGGAGAAGTTGTATGAAATAATACATCCCGAGCATTCTCTAAAGTTGTAGGATGTCCAATAGTAATAGAAGGAACAAGTGCGGTTTCTCGAAATACATCCAAATCATCACGAGCACCAGTGTTTAAATTTTGATCAGGATCTATCAAAATTACAGGATATTCAGTCCCAGGACGTAGAGCTCCACTACTTTCAATAGTTAGAACAGGTTCACTTAATGAAACAGAAGCTGTTGAAAATCCTGTTAAAACAGAAATAGAGTCTTGATTGTAGTTAATTTGTCCAGTTTGACCACGTGGGGCATCTTCAAGAATCCCTATTGTGGATTGATCATTTGAATCAAAGCTTTCAAAAATTCCGGAGTTTGGTCCATTTTCTACTAAAGTTATAATTTGTTGAAAACCAACTGTAGATGGAACACTGTCGTCATCTACCGAAGAATCTGGTTGATCACTATTTGTTTTTAATTCGATTATGTTTCCAAGTTCTAAAGAGAGTTTACCATTATCTTCAAATCCTAAAGCAGAGAGATATGGAACCAAATCAACCAAACCTGCCCCACCATTTGCAGAATCAGAGCCAGTATTATCATATGCCTGATAAAATGTTGAAGGAGGAGAACCAATATCAAATGTCCAGGAATCCTCATCTGTAGGATCTTGGTTTAATTGAAAGTCATTAATTATTAAAAAAACTTCTGCTCTTTCTGGGTAAACATCTCTATCAATATTAAATGAAATATTTTCCATGTCATCATATTTCAAATCAACTCTTTGTGCACTTCCTCCGGGATTATATTGGATAGTTACATCATCAAACGAAAATAATTGTATGAATGGCCATGTGTCAATATTGATGCCAATTTGGCCATCACCAGAAGGAGAATTTGTATTTGGAGATTTTGCTTTTCTAACAACATTATTACTGTCATTAACATTTCCATTACAATTGTTATATGGATATGCTACACCATCTGCATCATTAAGATTAACACCTATTGTAGCAGTACCTTCTGTCGTAGTACAAATGGAACCAAAATCCAAACCCTTTCCAGGTAAACCAACAGTAGAATCAGCAATCCTTGCCTTGTCAATATTTGCAAAATATGCATACCAGTTTCCATCAGTGGCCTGTACCATTCGTAAATTTTTACCATTTAGTGTAACGTCAGGTTCCCCTTGTCCTTGGTCAGTATCATGAATATCATTATCTCTAATAACAACCTCGACCACCATTGAACCAGAGAAATGATTGTCAAATTGAGAATTTTCAGCAGATATAAACAAGTTAGGATTACTTGATGCCTCAGCATCAATTATAGGAATTAGTACTATTATTGAAAAAGTTGTCATCAAAGCAAAATATTTCAAATTCAACATGATCCTAAAACCGAATCTTATCACAAATAATGTTGTCGTATCATTCCCCCTTAGAAAACTGTAATACGGGATTCAAATTATCAAAAAAGAAGGAAAATGTTTGTTCAAAGAACTAAAGTCTTACAGATTTCACTTTTAGCTATATTTTCAGCATTTTTAGTGGAGTTAATTTTTGGACTAATCTCAAACAGTCTAGCACTCATTACTGATAGCATTCATGCATTGTTAGACAGTGTAGTTACTCTTGTTTTACTCTTAGCAGCAAGATGGGCAATCAAACCACCGGATGCTGAACATACCTATGGACATGGGAAGATTGAATCATTAGGCGGATTAATTGGAGGAATAGTAATTTTTTTGATTGCTTGTTTTTTTATTTATGAATCCATAAACAGATTACAAAGTCCACCCCCAAGTATTTTGCCAGGATTATTTGCAATAATTGGAGGACTGTATACAATTGGAATTGATTTTTTCAGAATAATTCTCTTAAGAAAATCTATTAAAAAAATTGGAGGTGCTACTCTTAAAGCAGATTTTTATCATGCGTTCATGGATCTTGGTTCTACATTAGTTGCAATTATCGGAATCATTTTGGTTTCATATGGATTGTACTTTGGAGATTTTGTTGCAGCGTTAATTTTAGGAGGATTATTGGCAATACTAAGTGTAAAACTAGTTTATAAAACAGCATTAGATTTAACAGACATAATATCTCCAGAACTGGTGAAAAAGGTTAGAGAGATTTCAATATCAACAGAAGGAGTTATCAATGCAGGACCAATACTTATGAGGAAATCAGGAGATACAATTTTTGCAGATGTCACTATCTCATTAAGAGGAGATACTAGTTTTGAAAAAGCTCATGAAATTAGTGTCAGTGTTGAGAAAAACATAAAAAGTAAAATATCTAACGCAGCAACAACGATCCATTTTGAGCCAAATTGGAAGGACGTACCACCAGATGCAAAAATCCTAGAGATTGCAAAAAGTGTTGACGGTGTTAAGGGAGTTCATAATGTAACTACACATAAAACAAAAGGAAACACATATTGTAATTTGCACGTAATGGTGGATAGAGAGATTAATCTCTTATCGGCTCATAAAATTTCTGAAATAATTGAAGAAAAAATTCAAGAGCAATTACCAAACATTATGCATGCCACAATCCATCTAGAACCATTTGTAACAGTTCCTGAAAATTTCAATATAGAAGATATTGAAACTGAAGAAAAAATTAAAACAATATTAGAAAAATATCCAGAAATCAAGAAAATAGGACGCATATTATCTTTGAAATTTGAAAATATTCTCAAGATAGATATTGATTGCTCATTTAACAAGGAATTATCGATTGAAAAGGTTCATGATTTGACATCAGAGATTGAACATATCATTAGAGCGGAAATTAAAAATTCGGTAATTACAATCCATCCAGAACCAAATTAAATCAAGATACTTGTCAAATACATCACCAACATACCTGCTGCAAAACCAGATATTACAGCTAAACTAGAGAGATTTTTGTCGCTTTCCTCTTGAATCCACTTCAGTATAACAACAATCACTTGAAAAATGGCACCTGCTCCAATTGCAAGAAAGATTACTGATGTGAATGGAGAATATACAAAACCGCCTATCCATGCACCAAAAATGGCAGGACTGCCAGCAATTAACCCCATCGCTGCTAGTTTTCCAAGCATTAATTTTCCTCTGGACATTGGGGCTGCAATAGCAATCCCTTCAGTAGTATTATGCAAAGCAAATCCTACAATTAGAAAAGTGCTAAATGCAACAGACCCCATCCCAACAGCTGCACCAATGGCAAGTCCTTCACCAAAATTATGCAATCCAATTCCGATAGAAATCATCAATGCAATCATAACAGGTTTTGTGAGTTTTGAAGAATCAGCTAATTTGACTAGCTTGTTTCCAGAATAATATAGTCCAAGAAAAGACAACACTACAGCTGTTGACACAAGTAAAGTCCCATTGAAACTATCAGCTAAACTCTCATCAGAGATTTCCACGGCTTCTTCAATAGAATCAATTGCTAAGAAAAGCAACAATCCAGCAGTCAATGCCAAAAAGAAATGATATTTTTGCTTACTAATCTTTTTGATAAAGGGAAGCCACAATAGGCCAATCATTACAGGAATAATTCCAACGTATGTTCCAATTATTGCAAAAAATATTGCAAGATCAAAAGTTAACTCTAATGCAGGAGCGGCGGCTTCAATTTTTTTTTCAAATCTAGTCCCATCTTCAATAGTAATTCCAATAGTGTATGGTTCGGCTTCATTCCACTCAAATGGAATTCTAACTAAAGTAGTTTCAAATCTTTCTAAAAATCGATCAGGTTCCACAGCAGCTGGTTGAATTCGATCATTTACATCAGCCATAACTACTTCAATAGGAATTGGACCAGTGTTTCTAACAGTAGCTTGAATTTCGGAATCAACAAAATCCACTTTTTCAATAGTAATTTCAGGTAGAGCAACTCCAAAATCTAACAAATCGGCCCCTGGACCAAAAATGTAGACCATCATTAGAATAATGAAAACAAATGGGATTATCCCACTAGCAATAACTTTCCATTTGGATGAAGTATTATTAAGTTCCACGAACTAACTCCTGTGTATTTTTTTTACTATTCTCACTTACAAGGAATATTCCAACCCATCCTTTTTCTGAAAATTCTACTTTGTGAGCATGGAAGAGATATTTCCCAGGATAATTATATTCAAATTCCATTATCCCACGCTCAGTTTGAGATAAGGTAATCATATCGGTGTAAAATGATGGAACAAGATCAGTTCCTGTGGGATAATATTTGTACAAATTACCATGAAGATGAAAATTATTTATTGGATCAAATTCTACCATGTTGACTACATAAACTCGGATTAATTCATTGGTGTTAATTTGGATTGGATGATGTTGGTAGTAGAAAGGAATAGTATTTGCAGCGTAAAAATTATTTTCAGTGTCAAAATCAGTATCTAAACCATTTAAGACCATGATCATTTCATCAGCCGGTTGACGTTCTTCTTTTGGATCAACAATGAATACACCATAGAGACCATGGACAATATGTTCTTCAAGTGGCATTACATGACAATGATAAGGGTGAACACCTACAGGGCCAGCCTCAAATTCATATAGAAATCGTCCGCCATTACCTCCTACAGGTTCAAAAACTCCATCCATTTCAGCTGGATGAATCCCATGAAAATGCATTGTGTGTTCTTTGGAACCATTATTGATAAAATTAATTCTAAGTAGATCTCCTTCTGTAGCTCTAATAGTGGGACCAGGAACTGTCCCATTAAAAGTCCAAACATTGTAAAACACACCAGGTGAAACCTCCATGATTTTATCATCTTCAGCGATAATGGTAAATTCTCTTACGACAGTACCATCAGGTAATTCCGAAACCTGACCATAGTTGAAATTTCGTAAGTATTCCATTGGATCAAAGTCTACAGTTGATACAGCATACAGCGGATCAATAATTTCTCCAGATGTTTGTACGACGGCTCCTGAATGAGTTACAAATGTTTTTGGTTCAGATTGAGCATCAGAAAAAGTTGGAAAAAGGGCAATTACAGAAAATCCAATTACTAATGAAATCAATAAAATCATAGTAATAGAACGATTAATTTTCAGGATACACAGAAAAATGAAATTCTTAATTTAAATTTACCCCAAGCTAACTTTTTTAGCCTAATCTAATTTTTTTATACAAGGCTAATAAATTTTAAAAAAATTAGGTTTAAACTAAAGAGAATCAGGCTTAATCTGTGCAAAAATCAGGATTAATTATTGTTATTTTGGGATTGTTAATTGTCACAGGATTAGTAGTATCAATAGTTGGAAACCAAGTGACTTTGGAGGGGATAAACCAAGGGAACGGAGAAGTAAGTTCAACACAAACAGTTACAATTTCAGTAGACTTTGACATGGAGAAAACCCCAATAGGGATTTTTGCAGTTCAAGTAATGGAATTTAAAGAAAATACAATATCCATCAAAATATTAGATCCGTCAGACATTGAAATAATTTTTCAAGAAGTAAATGAAGATACCATAGAAGAAAAATTTGATGTGTTGGAAACTGGAACTTACCAATTAGTAATTCAGAGTTCCAATGATGAAGGAATTTATGTTACAGGAGCAATTGGGCCACTTCCTGATGCAAACAAAAAAAATATTATTTCAATCATCTCCACATCTACACTTCTCATTGGCATGATAGGATTAGTTGTAATTGGAATATACGGAATTAAAAATAGGAAGAGATCAGTTTAGGTAGCTATCCATTTTTTCTAGTTCACTAATGGCTGTATCAAAATTATCGCTATTTTCAACTATACTTGTAAGTTTATCAGAATTTGCAGAAAGTAAATATTTTCCATCATTAGAGTTTTTAGAAATAAATCCATGCTCAATCAAATATGAAAGCCTCTCAAGAACTTCTAATTCAGAAATGGATGATTGTTGGGCTAAAAATGAACATTCTTTTTCACCATCCTCTAGTTCTGCCAAAATAGACGAAGTGATAGGATCAAACATGCAATCTACGATTTTTTCTCTATCAAAGGTTTCATCCATTCCTACAAAATAATAAATTTAGAAAGTTATAACTTTTTGAATAAATCGCTCCAATAAGATAATTAAGAAAAAGACATCGATAAAATCATGCAAAAACTTTGTAGTCAAGATCCAACTGGGAAAGGAATACACTGTTTTTGTGTAGATATAGATGCTCAACGAGGAGTCAAAAAATGCTGTAAATGTAATCAATGGAATGTTCAAGGTAACGACTGGACTAATGATGAAGACTTTAGATAATTTAGTTCAAAAGTGCATAAAAGATAAAATTATAATAAAAGAAAATTTCAAAAATCATCTAATTTGATGCCCAGTATGGTTTTTATCTGGGATTCCTTGAATTTGTGAATACTTGAGCACCCAAGAATACAGACATATTGTTAGAATTGTAGGAAATGATATCCTAGGAGAGAAGAAAATAGTAGTAGGATTAACCCAAATCAAGGGCATTGGTTATAGTTTTGCTACTGCAATTCTTGACACCCTTAAAATTAACATAAATTCCAATATTGGCAACCTAACTGAAGACAATGTGCAAGCAATTGAAAAATTAATCTTAGATCCAATTAGTGCAAAATTCCCAATTTGGTTTCTTAATAGAAGAAAAGATATTGAAACTGGAGCAGATTTACATTTGTTAACATCAGACATACCATTCACATTAAGAAATGATATTGAAAGAGAAAGGGTTGCTGCTAGTTGGAGAGGTTATCGTCACATGAGTGGTCTTAAAGTTAGAGGGCAAAGAACTAGAACTTCAGGTAGAAAAGGTGGAGCAGTAGGAGTCGCTAAAGGTGGAATGGCAGCACCAGTTAAGAAAGGAAGTGCAGGTGCTCCAGCAGCAGATCCAGCAGCAGCTCCAGCAGCAGCTCCAGCAGCAGCTCCAGCAGCCGATACAGCAGCCGAGGAGAAAAAATAGGTGTTTTGAATGGGAGATCCAAAATACTCACGTAGAGTCTGGAAAAAACCAAAGAGACCTCTTAATTATGAATTAAAAATGGAAGAGTTGAAAACTCTCGGTACATTTGGGTTAAGAACTAAAAGAGAATTATGGAAAGCACATACAGAATTATCACGTGTAAGACATCAAGCTAGATCATTACTTGCATTAAGACAAGAAGTTAGAGAAGAGAAAGAACCAATCTTAATGAAGTCTCTTGCACGAATTGGTTTAGTAAGTCCAGAGGCAACGTTGGATGACGTACTTAATCTAAATGCAGATGATTTACTTTCACGAAGATTGCAAAGTATCGTTACAAAAAAACTTGGATTTAAAACACCATATCAAGCAAGACAAGCAGTAATTCATGGTCACATCATGATTGGCGATAGAAAAATAGACATTCCATCATATACAGTCAAAGTTGAAGAAGAGGACGGTATTCATTTTACACCGGAATCGAAAATTCCAGAAATGTTAGAAAAAACTAAAGCAGAAGAACCAGTCATTGAGGCTGCTGCTGAAGAAACACCAAAAGCTGCTGCTGAAGAAACACCAAAAGCTGCTGCTGAAGAAACACCAAAAGCTGCTGCTGAAGAAACACCAAAAGCTAAAAGTTCTTCAACAGAATAATTAAAAAAATAGATTATTAGTAATAGTCTCAATTATTATGTATTCAACTATTTACTATTGTTTAGAGTACAGTATTAATTGTAAAAAAATTAAAAAGAATAGAACATCATAAATACAGACAATTCTAAAAAATAGTAATTAGGCATAATTGAATAATAATAAAATTTAAAAAATCAAAAAACAGTTAAAGAATAAAGGGGATAATTCAAAGATCATTCCAATAAACTACTATCAAACTATACAGATCTTAGAAAATAATCAGAGTAAGATTATCCTAAAAAATAGCAAGATTAGTTACAATGAAGTAAACAATCGATGATATTCTTTTTCTGCCATATCTAAAAATTCTTTAGAACCATAACCAGTTTTTAGCATAGAAGAAATTATACTTCCACCAGCACCAACACCCTCTTTGGCAAATCCTTTAGAAAATGCTTTTAGACCAGAATATTGTGAATTTTTTAATCCTGGATCTACAGAGATCACAGGAATATCTACAATTTGTTCTACAAGACTCTTGAAATTTGCACTTTCATCATTTGTAATGTAAGAAGTTGTTCCAATTGCAGTATTTTCTGGGTTAAATCCAATTTTTGATGCAAATGCCAATACAGCAGCCATCTGTGTTCCACCAGCTAACATGACATTAGACACACTAGAGGCAGAACTCAACATTCCTGCCACAAAAGGAATCATAGGGTCACCAACTTTCGCTACAATACTATAAGGATGATCTGAATCTATTCTCTCCAGTGCAGAATTAACAATTTGATTTTTCAGTTTAACTGGATTCTCAGGGATGCTAGAACTAACTTTAGCATCAAACCCCAGAGCTCGTAATACAGATAATGCAGTAGTTGTTCCACCAGGAATACTTTCACCAATTACTAAGCAATCAGTAAGAGATGCCATGGTTCTCCCAACAATTCTACCGTAATCAACAGCATGAGATACTTGAGAATCAGTCATGGCATCTTGAGTTGAAATGTTTTTTCCAAACGATAAACCTGTTTCAATAAAAGGTAATTGGGGGGCGATTTTACTACCTGCATTAATTGTTAAATGAGGAATACTTGCAGATTCTAATGCAGTTTTAGTTAACAGTCCAGGAGTGGGTTTTCCATCAGGAGTCATTGGAATTTTATCAATTGTTTTACAATATCCATAATGAAGATATTCCGCATCAGCAGGAGGAGTAAACTGTATTGAGTCTTTGTCTGCACCTGCAAAAGTGATTCCTGGAACTTCACAAGTTTCAGTGTATGAGATTACAAACGAAAAAAGAAATCTTCCAGGTTTTATAGTTTCAAGAAACTTTTGAGCCTGATCAATATTTCCAAATAGTTCAAAATTTTCCATAGAAGTCACTAACCCATCATATCAATAAATTGCTGTTCGGTTCGTTTTTGCATTACATGATTAGTGATTTTTTCTTGTCCAAGAGTAGATGTTTCAGAACTACCATAATTATGTCCTGAATACATGATTAGAGTTTCATCCAAATTATGCAAAACATCAAAAATACTATGATATAGATCTTTTGCACTTCCGCCAGGTAAATCAATTCGACCACAGTTTCCAACAAACAAAGTATCACCTGAAAAAATTTTCCCATCACCAATCAAACAAATACTATCTTGAGAATGTCCAGGTGTGTGAAGTACTTTTAATTCAGAATTCCCAAATTTAATAAAATCTCCATCCTTTACTGTAATATCATGTTTTAATTCTGATGATTCATGTTGGATGATAGGAGCTTTTGTAGATTCCACCATGGCTTCATTTCCCAATGTATGATCAAAATGATGATGAGTATTTACAATGTATTTTATTTTTAAATTATTTTCTTTTATGATCATTTCTAATTCGACTAATTCCCATGAAGGATCAATAATTATTGCATCACTTGTATCCTCGTCTTCAACAATGTAAGAAAAGTTTTGCATATTCCCTACTTGAATTTGATGGACTTTCATAATATGCCCTCTTCGGATTCAGGAGGAATTCCAATTTTTTCAGCAAATAATTCACCAGTCAAATCTTTTCGTTTAGGTATGCCTTGCTTCATCTTGTGAAAGGTAACGGTCATATCACATTTTGAACAAATATTTGCGGTTTCTCCTGTTTGAGGATCTAATCCAGAGGGCACATCTACAGCAAATTTGTAGCAATCTGTTTGATTAATGAAATTAATTGCAGATGCATATGGTTCTTTAATGTCTCCAATTATACCAGTTCCCAGTATACCATCAATTATAACATCAGGATTGAAATCAAATTTAAAAGAATTACCATACATTAGTTTCACAGATGGCATTTTCTGTAAAATAGACCAATTCCAATTACTTTCTTCTGTCTTAATGTTTTCAGGAATTCCAAGAAGCACCACCGTAACTTTTGCACCATAGCCAGCTAGATGTCTTGCCATCACCAACCCATCTCCACCATTATTTCCCAATCCCACAAAAATTAGAATATTTTTTGATTCTATATCTTCAATCTTATCTACTAAGCGTCTAACAGCTGCAGCACCAGCATTTTCCATCATGAATTTTTTTAAAAATCCCATATCATGACCTTTATTTTCAATTTTATACATTTGATCAACAGTAATTTCCATATGTTTTATGAAATCATATCCAAAATAAGAGCTTTGAAAGTACGAAATATGGCTAAAATATCACTAAATTAGATGTGAAAACAGATGTCTAAAATTATTTGAAATGTTGACGTAATGCTTGATTTACAACGCTAGAGAAACTTACAGATCCTACAGATTCCTTGATCAATTTTGCCTGTCTTGCACGTAGTTTCTTTATGATAGCATCTTCAAGAACTATTGTAATTCTTTTGGACATTATTTTCTACCCCTTGATTTTGTCCTCAAAAGAGCACTACAGCAAGGACAACGAAAACCAGAAACAGTCATAAAAATACTGCACAGAGTGCATCTCTTTTGCCCATATCCATATTTGAAACCATTTGGGATTCTTTCTCCTTTAAGACTATCACATACGCCTTTACAGACATATCCCATTATTTTCCACTACTTCCAAATGATTTGTGACAACAAGGACAACTAGAATATCTTGAAATCAATTCAAGATTACATACAGAGCAATACTTTCTGAATATGTTATTTTGCAAACTTCTATGTTCAGACTTTACATCATAGTATCCACATATACTTCTGCAGGAATTATCACTCATTTTTTTCCTCCAAATCAAAAAATGAGCCACAATCTTTGCAAAATATACCATGATTTTGTATTTTGACAGCTATGTTACCACAATTAACACAAATCCTAATTGCGTTGTTTACAGTTTTTTTGTTTAATTCTGATTGCTTATCCTGAATTGTCTGTATTTGCATGTATATTATTAGGAATAGTTCCTAATTAAGTGTTATTATTAATTAGGAATAGTTATCAATAAGGAATAGATATTAAATAGTAGAATATGCGAATAATGACATGCAGCAGATAGAACAGATCGTCGCATCATTAAGGGATGAAGGATTTAGAATCACACCTCAAAGAATTGCAATAGTGGATTATCTACTAAAAACTGAAGATCATCCTAGTGCAGAACTTATTCACAAAGTTATAAGAAAAAGATACCCCATGGTAAGTCTGTCAACAGTATACAAGACACTTGATCTTCTAAAAGAGAAAAAACTAGTAAATGAAATGGATGTAGAAGGAGAAGCAAGATTTGATGCTCATACAGATGAACACATCAATATAGTATGCATGAACTGTGGAAAAATAGACGATATTGATGAAGATTCACTAAAAGAGATCCAGGTAAAAGCTGCTAGAAAGTCAAAATATCTGATTCTAAAAAGTAGTTTTGAATTATCAGGCTATTGCAGTAATTGTAAATCAAAATTTCAAGGCTAAAAGCTTTATTTTGGAAATAGATTTTGAATACTTTCTAAGAGTTTAGCAAACGGCTTTATCCTAGTTTTTAAATGTTAAAAATTATGACATTAAAAAATGTAAAACCGTCATTAAATAAAATTGCAAAAGATCTAGCAAAGGTTCAAGATGCAAGGGAATTTCTACTTAAAAATACAAGAGAAATAATCATTCTTTGCAGTAAATCAATAATTGCAGTTCATAAAGGAGACTTAGTAACTGGAAAAAATAATTTAAAAGAAGCA